>DGYFI06202__coassemble_876_pt1 | contig 15597 bp, 10 predicted proteins | sample DGYFI06202__metabat2_low_PE_001 | metagenome-assembled genome bin DGYFI06202
GGGGGCGTATTTTGTTGGATTGTCTGCTGATCAGCGACGGTCCACCACGGGATCATCGCCCCGGTCGTTGAGATACCGGTCAATGATGAAGCGGGGCCGCGCCTTGGATTCGTTGTAGATCTTGCCGGTGTATTCCCCGATCACGCCCAGGGAGAGGAGCTGTATGCCGCCGATGAGCCAGATGGAGGCCAGCGTGGAGGTCCACCCCAGCACCGCGTGCCCGGCAATCCAGGATACCAGCGTGTAGAGGAGCATCAGCAGCGAAATGAGGAAGATGATCACGCCGGCCGTGGTGATAAGGCGCAGGGGCTTGACGGAGAAGCTGGTGATGCCGTCGATGGCAAAGGCCAGCATCTTTTTGAAGGGATACTTGCTCTCCCCCGCGAAGCGCTCGCTGCGGTCGTAGGTGACCACATCGCTCTGAAAGCCCACCAGGGGCGCCAGGCCTCGCAGGAACAGATTGACTTCGCCAAACTGCGAGAGCGCCTCCAGCGCCCGCGCGCTCATGAGGCGGTAATCCGCGTGGTTATAGGTGATGTCCACGCCAAGCGCCTTCATCAGGCGATAGAACATCAGCGCCGTGCCGCGCTTGAAGGCGGTATCGGTATCGCGCCGGTTGCGCACGCCGTAGACCACGTCGCACCCTTCCTGGTACTTTTCGATGAAGCGGTCCATGGCGTCCATATCATCCTGCAAATCCGCATCCATCGAGATGGACATGTCGCAGCGGCCCCGCGCCGTCATCAGCCCCGCCAGCAGCGCGTTCTGGTGCCCGCGGTTGCGGCTGAGCTTGACGCCCTCAAACAGCGGGTTTTCCCTGTGCAGGGCGCTGATCAGCTCCCAGGTGCGGTCGCGGCTGCCGTCATCGACCAGAAGGACGCGGCTGTCCGGAGAGATCAGGCCCTTTTGGGTCAGCGCGGCCATCTTTTCCACGAGCCTGCGCGAGGTCTCCGGCAGCACCTCCTCCTCGTTGTAGCAGGGGATGACGACCATCAATTTGTCAGCCATTCGTTTGCGTCCTCCTTTACTGTATGGTAAACGCCGAGGAAAGCACCGTTACGGTGGTATCGTTCATCACGGCCTCCGCGCGCACGCGGTAGACGCCCGGTTCTGCCATGGCGCCGTCCTTCAGCCGGCCGTTCCAATAGAGCACCGTGCCCTCCGGATTCATCTGCATGGGCCGGGTGCTCTGACGGTGGCACAGGCGGTGCACCACCTGTTCTTCTTCGTCTAGGATGCTTACGCTGAGCGCGCAGGGATATTCATGTCCAATGAAGATGCTCAGCTCGCGGCCCCCGGAGGGGTTGAAGGTATCGGCTACGGAGGCGGTCAGGGTCATGTCCGCCGTATCCGGCGGAATGCTGATCACGCGGCCCGCATGCACCGTCAGCTTGCCCTGATCGATGGTTACCAGCTGCACCATCGCGTAGCCGTACACGCCCTCGTCAAGCTCGCCCAGCGTGAGGGTACGCACCTTGCGGCCTGCGGAGATGGCGCCGGGCTGGTCGCCGTAGGCGGTGAAGCGCTCAGCCTCGTCATAGATGAGCTGCGCGTGATCAAATTCCCATTTGCCATCGCGCTGATAGACCACCTGATAAGCCACGCGCACCGGGCGCATGGCGATGAATTCAATGGTGATCTGCCGGGACGTGCGGCTGAGGGTGGTGCCCGAAAAGGTCACGTCCATGATGGGCGCGCGGGCCAGCCCCGTGGGCAGGGGCTGGGAGGCGTCATAGCGGAATACCACAAAATCATCCGACTGCGGATAGACCTGCGGCGTGGAGGCGGCATGGTTGAGCACCAGGTATTCGTATAGCTCGCTGAGCACCACGCAGCCGTCGCGGTTCTGGTCGGCGGGATAGCCATAGGCTGCGCTGAGGCTCTGCACAAGCGCCTGGGTGAAGTAGAAGGAACCCTGTCCGGCTGTGCCGGCTTCGTTTTGATCGTCCACGCTCCAGTACCAGCTTTCCTCCAGCGCGCCGCTGGAGGTGAGCACCTTGAAATCATCGCCCAGAAAATGGACCTCCTCCGGCAGCGAAGGGAGCCCCTTGCCGATAAACGCGCCCGAATTGCACGCATCCAGAATCAGCACCTTGGTGCCGTCAATGCCATCGAAGGCCGCTTCCAGCTGGGCAGGGGTCACGCCGTTTTCGGTCTGGCCGTCGCTGAGCAAAAGCATCGGCTCCTGCCCGCTGGCAGGATCGTACACACCATGCGTGGACAGGTACAGATAACACACGTCCCCCTCCTGCGCCGCGCCAAATGCCTTTTGAATCAGGGCGGTCAGCTGCTCGACCGTGGTGACTGGATTAGGAGGGACGATGATGGCGCGGAAGGGATTCAGTGCGCCCTGGAATACCTCCTGCATAGCGTTGACGTTATTGGTGGAGCTGGGGTAAGTATCCGCGCGGGACACGAAATAGTCCACGCCGATGAGCAGCGCGTATTCGTTGCGGCTTTGCGTATGAACGATCTGGGAGGCCTCATCCTGCGTCACGGCGTCGGAGGCGGACCCGGCGAGAGCGGGCGCGAGGGCGAACAGGAACGCCAGTACGCAAAATAGCGTGCACAGCCGCCCGACGCGCATGAACGTCCCTCCCCTCCCGGTTCAAACAGAACACAATTCAACGCCTATTGTACACCATTTGTCCCCGTTCGTACAGAGCCGCGGCCGCTGCGGAAGAAGTTACAAAATGGGCTATCGGCTGATGCCCTGCCAGAAGGCGGCCTCCTCCTGCGCAAAGGCCTGCGGGTCGCCGGCCGCCTGCTCCTGGGTGACGATACCCTCCCACAGCACGCGCTGGCCGCCTTCGTCGCCTGGCTCGATGACGCGCACGGACATGCGGTCGTTATAGGTCGTGGTGACAACGGCGCCGGTCTGCCCGTCCACCGCCATCTCCTGGTACTCCTCGCTCACCGCGCTGCGCACAAGTCGCAGGTCGGTCCCCTCCCACCGGTACAGCCAGCGGTGGTGAAGGCCGCCCGCCCAGCCGTCGTTGCAGCTGGCCAGCACGAGTCCGTCTCCGGCCAGCAGCTCGTAGTTGGGCAGGCCCGTATCATCGCCTGCATCCCAGCCGGCGCGCACATAGTTTTCGCCATCCCATACAAAGAAGAGGAACCAGGTGTTGCTGGCGCCCTGGACAGAGATAACCACGATGTCCTCCATGCCGTCGAAATTCACGTCCCGGTAGGTTACAAACGCTTCCTCTTCTTTGGAGAGGTAGTACAGCGCCTGGCCGTTGGGCGCCTCGATGCGGTGGATGTACTCGTCGCCGTACATGCCCTCCCGTCCAACCACCTCGGCCAGCGCGGCCGCCGGCAGCAGCAGGAGAACCAAAAGCAGGGAACAGAGCCGTTTCTTCATATCCATCTATCTCCTTTGCCTTGTTGTCATATCCTCGTGGGACCATGCAATCCATTGCATCAGCTGCCCGTCTATGTCCGCCGGGTCAGCCACCTGTACATGATGCGTGTAGCGCCCCGGCGCGGGGTTGGCAACCGCGAACAGCCGTGGGCTCTCAAGCGGCGCGCTCAAACCGAAGGTGACCATCAGGCCGCCGCCGCGCCTGCGCGGGCGGGAGGCGAACAGGTATCCCCGCGGATCGGAAAAGGTGATCTGCGTCTTTTGCACGCGCAGGGTGCTGGAGGGCCAGCGCGTCATGGCCTGTTCATAGAGCAGCTCGAACAGGGCCAGACCCAGCGGCTCGCGGTCAAAAAAGAACAGAATATCATCTGTCACGCACCCTTCCTCCTTCGTGCAAACGGCCTTTTGCCCCGCCTGTCAAACCGTTAACAATCAGTATACCAAAAAACCTCGCCTTTGTCACGAAAACCCCGCGCTGTGGATAAGTTTTACGTTTCAGACAAAAGCGGACGGCCCGCATGCCTTGTTTGCCAATTCACACCTGTGGTATAATAAAAAGTAGAACAAACCCGGGCGTGCCGGCCGTGCCGCCCCGATGGAGGTCTCATGAGCGAAGCGCGCAAGCAGACGGTAATGCTGGTGGATGGGTACAGCCTGATCTTTCGGGGCTTTCACGCCCTTCCGCTCCTTACCGCTCCGGACGGAACCTATACCAACGCCGTGCACGGCTTTTTCAGCATGCTGATCAAGGCGCTGGGCGATTACCGCCCGGACGGGCTGTGCGTGATGATGGACATGCACGCCCCCACCTTCCGCCACACGCTCTACGACGGGTACAAGGCGACCCGCAAGCCCATGCCGGAGGAGCTCCGGCCCCAGCTGCCCCTGGTGCGGGAGATGCTGGAAGCCATGCACGTGCGCATCTGCGAGCTGGAGGGCTATGAGGCGGACGACCTGCTGGGCACCGCCGCGCGCCTGGCCAACGAGCGGGGCATCCACGCCTATGTGCTCACGGGCGACCGCGACAGCCTGCAGCTGGTAGGCGGGGAGACGGAGATCATCCTCACCCGCAAGGGCATCACCGAAAGCCTGCGGCTGGACGCGCAGGGCGTCTATGACACCTATGGCTTTACCCCTGCGCAGGTGCCCGACATGAAGGGCCTCATGGGCGACGCGAGCGACAACATCCCCGGCATTCCCGGCGTCGGGGAAAAGACGGCGCTCAAGCTCATCGCCGAATACGGCTCGCTGGACGGCGTGCTGGAGCATGCGGACCAGGTGCGGGGCAAGCTGGGCGAGAAGCTGCGCGCGGGGCGCGAGTTGGCGCTGCTCAGCCGCGAGCTGGGCACCATCTGCCGCACCGCGCCGCTGGAGATCGACTTTGAGCGCTGCCGCTGGGACGAGATGGCTTCGGGCGCTCCCCTTCTGGAGCGCTATGGGCTCAAGACCATCAGCCGCAGCATTTTGACGCTGCTGGGCGGAGAAGCGCCCGTGCCCGCGCAGGTGGAGGCGCGCAGCACCGCCGCCAGCCGCCGCGCGGCCGGCAAGGATGCCAGGCCGGCTCCTGCGCCCGCCGTGATGGCCGTGGAGCCGGAGAAGGACCTGCCCCTCCCCCCGCCGCTGGCCGGCGAAACCGTCTGGACCGCGGCGGAGGAAATCGCCGCGGGTGTAGAGGCGCTGCTAACGCAAAAGCCCGAATGGCTGGCCCTGTGCCAGACGGAGGACGACATCACGCTGCTGGCCCCGGACATGCTTTTGCGGCGTATGCCCATTTTGCGCGACCTCACCGGCGCAGGGCTGTACGACGATCAGATCTATGGCTCCCTGAAGGAACTGTTTTCCGCCGCGCCCTTCGTGGTGCACGGCGCCAAGGCGCTGTGGCGGCTTCTGGACCGCTACCGCCTGCCCCTGCCCTCGGTGAAGCATGATACCATGATCGCCGCCTACCTGCTGCACACCGCGCAGAAGGACTATTCCCTGCCCCTTTCGTTGGCCGCCGAGCACGGCGGGGCCGCGATCGACTCCCCCACCGCATACGACGTGTACGCGCTGTTCCTAAGGCAGCAGAAGCGCCTGGAGGCGCGCGGCCTGGAGGCGCTGCTTCGGGATATGGAGCAGCCGCTTACCCGCGTGCTGTTCGACATGGAGCGCGTGGGATTTCTGGTGGATGAGGGCGTTCTCAGCCAGTTGAGCGCCTGGTTCAGCCGCGAGATCGAGGAATGCCGCGCCGCCGTCTATGCCGCCGCAGGCGTGGGCGAGTTCAACCTCAACAGCCCCAAGCAGCTGGGCGAGGTGCTCTTTGACAAGCTGGGCCTGCCTGCGCCGCAGAAGAAAAGCCAGAGCGGGTATTCCACCACCGCCGAGGTGCTGGAGGGACTGGCCCCCTACCACCCCATCATCGAGCCGATTCTTCGCTACCGCAGGATGGCCAAGCTGCAGAGCACCTATATCGAGGGCCTGACCAAGCTGCGCGGCAGCGACGGGCGCGTGCACACCACCTTTGACCAGACCGCCACCGTCACGGGCCGCATCTCCAGCCTGGAACCCAATTTGCAGAACATCCCCATCCGCACCGAGGAGGGGCGCGAGATTCGCCGCGCCTTTGTGGCGGGCAAGGGAAACGTGCTGCTGGACGCGGATTACAGCCAGATCGAGCTGCGCGTGCTGGCGCACATGAGCGGCGACCCCGCCATGTGCGACGCATTCCAGCGCGGGCAGGACATTCATACCCGCACGGCCGCGGAGATCCACGGCGTGCCCATGAACCAGGTCACCCCCGAGATGCGCCGCTCGGCCAAGGCCGTCAATTTCGGCATCGTGTACGGCATCAGCGGCTTTGGCCTGGCGCGCAACGCGCACATCACCCGGCGGGAGGCCGACGGGTTCATCAAGACGTATTTTGAGCGCTACCCCGGCGTGCGCGCCTTTATGGACGCATGCGTGGAGAAGGGGCGCGCGCTGGGCTATGCCGAAACGCTCTTCGGACGCCGGCGGGAGCTGTTCGAGCTGGCCAGCCCCAACCGCAACGTGCGCAGCTTCGGCGAGCGCGCCGCCATGAACACGCCCGTGCAGGGCACGGCGGCGGATATCATCAAGCTGGCCATGGTGCAGGTGGCCCGACGGTTGGAGGAGGGCGGCTACCGTGCGCGGCTGATTTTGCAGGTGCATGACGAACTGGTGGTGGAATGCCCCGTCGGCGAGGCGGACGAGGTCGCCAAGCTGGTGCAGAGCACCATGGAGGGCGTGGTCAGCCTCAAGGTGCCGCTGCTGGCCGAGGTATCGCGCGGCAGCGACTGGGAAAAGGCGCACTGATTCCGGAAAGGCGGTTTTCCGGATCAAGCATAGAAAGGGGTTCTGCAAATGAAGATCATCGGCCTGACCGGCGGTATCGCCTGCGGAAAATCCACCATCGCAAGCCTTTTGAAAAGCATGGGCGCGTCCATCGTGGATGCGGACGCCATCAACGACCAGCTCACCGCGCCGGGGGGCGACGCGCTGCCTCTGATTGAGGAGGCGTTCGGCGAATTTGTCTTTTATCCGGACGGCACGCTCAACCGCCCGGTGCTCAGCTCCATCGTGTTTCAAAACGAGGACGCGCTGCAGCGGCTCAACGCCGCCACGCATCCGCTGATTCAGAAGCACATGCTGGAGGAGATCGAAACCTGCCGGAAAATGGGCGTGCTGGTCGTTGTATTGGATGTGCCGCTGCTTTTTGAGACGGGCTTGAGCAGCCTGGCAGATGTGACCGTGTGCGCCTCCGCGCCCGAAGAAAAGCAGATCGAACGCCTCAAGACCCGCAGCGGCCTGGATCGCGAGCAGGCCCTGCGCCGCATTCACAGCCAGTGGCCGCTGTCGGAGAAGGAGCGCCGCAGCGATATCATCATTCATACCGACAAGCCCATCGAGGAGCTGCGCCGTGAGGTGCATGCCCTCTATCTGGAGTGGAGCAAGCCGGAATTTATCTTCTGAAAGGAAATGTCATGAGCTTTCGACCCGTGTTTTTGCGCAGCCCGGACGATGACGGCGCGCCGCTGGACTACAGCTATGTGCCTTCCGTCAACGAGGGGCGGCGCAGGCAGCAGGAGCAGGCGATTCATCAGAAGGATTCGCCCGCTACGCCGATCGTGCGCCACCGCGCCGATCCGTATGACCGCGACGTGGTGGACATCTACGGCACGCGCGCCCGCAGAACGCCTTCCCAGGAGGAGACGTCCGGCCGGCGCACCGTGATGAAAAAACTGCCCTCCGCAGCCGACGGTCCCGCGCCTGCGCAAAGCATCGCCTATCCGGAGGACTACACGATCCCCGACAACCCCTTCGATCCGCCTCCCGAAGCACCCCGGCCGCCCCGGCGCACCCGGAGCGCCCGCCCCGCGTCCGAAACCGCGGCGCAGGCCGGCCGGCCCGAAGAGTCCCCGCGTGCCGCCGCACCGGCGACGACCAGCGTGGACGTGCCCGGTACGGGCGCGCGCATCGCCATGCCCGCCAATCCGCCCGTTACGGTGGCGGAGGACGGCTCGCGCTATGAGCCGCCGGCCCGCCCCGATATGCCCGATTGGCTGCGCGTGGCCCAGCAGAACAATTTGCCCCTTCGCCGTCCCGAAGGGCCGAGCATCAAGGCCGCGCCGCCGACCCGGGAGGAGCCTGCGCCCACGGACCCGCTGGGCAGGCCCCTGCGCCGCCGCGCGCCCGCGCCGCAGCCCCCCTCCGGCCCGTTGCCCCAGACCCTGGCGGATTATGAACAGGCGGGCTATCCCCGGCAGCTGCTTCAGGAGCAGTTACAGATGGAACGCCGGCAGGCCGAGCAGCCCGTGCACCGGCGGCATGGCGCGCAGTATGCCGTAGACCGGCGGCGCGAAGTCGCGCGGAGCGAAACCGTCCGTCCGCCTGCCTCGCGCCAGTCCTATCCGCCGGACCGCGCCGAATGGGAGCGGCGCTCGGCGCGCCCCTCCGCGCCTGCGCTGGAAGCATCGCAGCCCGCGCCCCAGACGGACCGGGCGCAGGCCTATGCCGCCGCCGCGCGTTTTGAGCCCGCGGATACCCATCCGGTGAGAGCCTATGCCGCGCGCCTGGGATACGGCGACCTTGATGTTCCGCTGCCGGACCTCTCCGCGCCCCTGGAGCCGGACGAAGGCTGGCATGTGGAGGAGGACGAGCAGGCCCCGGAGCAGGCCCGGCCCCGGCTGTCCATCCCGTGGCTGGGGATCGCGGCGTTTGCGTGCGTGTTTGCTGCCATCGGCCTGTGGATTGCCCGGATGAGCATAGACCGGCAGACCGAGCAGGTGCTTGCCGCTCGCGCAGCCCAGGAGGAAGCCGTCCGGGAGGCCCATCCCCTGCGGTATGAGGAGCTCATCGAGGAAAAGGCTGCCAAGTACAACCTCTCCCCCGCCTTTGTGGCGGCCATCGTGCTCAACGAAAGCTCCTTCCGGCCGGATGCGGAGAGCAGCGTGGGCGCGCGCGGGCTGATGCAGCTGATGGAAGACACCGCCGGCTGGATCTATGACAAGATGGGCGGGGCCGGAGAATACAGCTTCGACAGCATGTACGACGCGGAAACCAATGTGGAATACGGCTGCTGGTATCTGAATTTTCTGAGCGAGCGCTTCCGGGGCGACCCGGTGCTGGTGGCCGCCAGCTTCCACGCGGGGCAGGGCGAGGTGCAGAACTGGCTCAACGATTCCCGCTACAGCCAGGACGGATTGACCATTCAGCTCGACGATATGATCGACGGACCTACGAAGCAGTACGCCACCCGCGTGCTGGACGACTATGCCGCCTACAAGCGCATCTATTATGAAGCCACGGAGGATGATGCATGAAACGAGTTCTTTGCCTGCTGCTTTGTCTGATGCTTGTGCCCCTGGCCGCCATTGGCGAAAACGTGGAGGATTCCCTCCTCGTGGGCATGATTTCCACCCGCACCACGGAGATTCGTCCCCTCACGCCCCAGGAGCGCGATATGGCGTCCCTTTACGGCGTGGTGTATGAAAGCCTGGTCACCGTGGACGATAACGGCCTGCCCCAGCCCCTTCTGGCCGAAAGCTGGACCGAGAGCGGCGGGGGGCAGACCTGGACCTTCACCCTGCGCGAGAACATCACCTTTTCCGACGGCACGCCCCTCACCGCGCAGGACGTGGTGGCCAGCGGGCAGTATATCCTGAACCTGGCCAAGAATGACCAGGGGCTGGACCGCGGCTTTTATGGCAACATCCGCTATATGGTGTCGTCCTTCAGCGCGCAGGACGACCGCACCGTGGTCGTCAAGGCGGCGCGCGACTATTACGGCCTGCTTTACAGCATGACCTTTCCCGTGGTACCTGCCTCCCAGGTGGAGATGGCCAACCCCGTTGGCACGGGCCCCTATGTGATCAGCAGCTTTCAGCCCGCCAACTATATGCTGCTCAACGCAAATCCGCTCTGGTGGCAAACCCAGCCGCAGGTGCAGGAGATCACCGTCACCTTTTATCCCAACAACAAGGACATGATCAACGCCTACGAGTACGGCCGCGTGGATACGGTTTTCACCCGCTCGGTCGCGGCGGCGCAGTACAAGAGCGGCATCAACTCACTATCCATCTCCTATTCGACAAGGCAGCTGGAGGTGCTGCTCATCAACCACCGCGAGAGATCCTTCCCGCTGGACAGCCTCAAGGTGCGCCAGGCCATCCGCTATGCCATCAACGTCGATTCCATCTCCCAAAACGTCTATATGGGCATGACCACCGACGCCGATACCCCCATCCCATCGGACAGCTGGCTGTACTACGATCAGGAGAGCACCTTCGTCTACAATCCCGACAAGGCGAAAGAGCTTTTGGCCGAGGATGGCTGGGTGGATCTGGATGGCAACGGGATTCTGGACAAGCCAGTGGAGGGCGCGGAGGAGCCCAAACACCTGGTGCTTGGCCTGTGGGTGTACGAGGACCCGGACAACGACGTTCGCTTTGAAACCGCCAACATGATCGCCGATATGCTTTGGGAAGTGGGCATCAGCATCCATATTGAAACGGTCAGCTATGACGAATGCAAAACGGTGCTGGAAAACGGCAGCTTCGACCTGGCGCTGTGCTCCTTCCAGATGGATGTGGTGCCGGACGTGGGCTTTTTCCTGCGCAAGGGCAACGAGCAAAACTACGGCAAATACAACTCCAGCGAGATGACCTCGCTGATCGACACGCTGCGCACGCAGGAAAATCAGGCCGACTTCGCCTATACCAGCCAGGCCATCCAGCAGCAGTTCGCGGCGGATGTGCCCTTCATCTGTCTGTTCTACCGCACGGGCGCCATCCTGACGCGCAAGATGTTCACCACCGTCCGTTCCATCCGGGAATTTGAACTGTTGCGCGGCATCGAGGCATTCGGCAGGTAAAGGGGGTGCAAGCGTTGACCTGGAAACGTCCGCTGGCTGCGCTGCTGGCTGCGCTGTTGCTGGCCGCGCCCTGCGCACGGGCCGTCTCCTATGAGGACCTGGATGAAGAGACCCTCGCCGCGCAGGAAACGCCTGTCATCACTCCCGACCCAGACGCCACGCCCGTTCCGCCGGAACAGGTATACGCTATTTCAGATGTAAACAATCCTGATGAGGAAGGGGAAACCCGCATCGAGGAGGGCGTGCGCCCCGATTTTGTGGAAAAGCTGCTGGATGTGGCGCGGGGTGAGCTGGGCTATGCCGAGGGACCTCACAGCTTTACCAAGTATGGCTTGTGGAGCGGCGACGCGAACGCCGAATGGTGCGCCGAGTTCGTCTGCTGGTGCGTGGACCAGGTGGACCAGCGCTACGGCACCAACCTGCTCAACGTGGTCTATCCCAACTACAGCGGCCAGAACACCGGGCGCGACTGGTTCATCGAGCGGGGACGTTTCGTCTACCGCAAGGGCAACTGTCCGGACTGGGGCTATCAATGGCTGCTGGGCAGCGATCATCTGCTCCAGAAAAACGAATACATCCCCCGTTCGGGCGATCTGGTGTTCTTCAGCTACAACGAGGCTGGGGACACCGAGCACGTGGCTTTGGTGGAATATTGCACCCGAGACGCCGAGGGCAACGTCATCATCCATGTCATCGAGGGCAATAACCCCACCAGTGTGCAGCGCAACAGCTACTTCCTCAACAACAGCCAGGTGCTGGGCTTTGGCGCATGCGAGGACGTGGTGGGGACCACCATGCGCTACGGCAACCGGGGCGACAAGGTGCTTTGGCTCCAGGAGGCGCTCCATACCCTGGGTTATCTGGAGGAAAAGCACCTCACCGGCTCGTTCGGCGGCAACACGCGCAGCGCCGTGATGGAGTTCCAGTCCGGTATGGAAGGCAAGACCGTCAACGGTCTGGCGGACCGCGAAACCCAGCAGGCCATCGCCGCTGAACTGAATGAACTGACCTTCAATGATCCCGACAGCTGGCTGGTGACCGAGTAGCGGCCTCCGGCCCAAAGGAGACGCCCATGTCCTTTGCTCATCTGCATCTGCATACCGAATACAGCCTCCTGGACGGGGCCAACCGCATCAAGCCCCTGGTCAAGCGTCTTAAGGAGCTTGGCTTCACGCACGCCGCCGTGACCGATCACGGCGTGATGTACGGGGTCATCGACTTCTATAACGCCTGCCTGGAGGAGGGCATCACCCCCGTCATCGGCTGCGAGGTGTATATCTGTCCCGACCGCTTTGAGAAGCACGGCGCGGCGCGCGAATACAGCCATATGATTTTGCTGTGTGAAAACCAGACCGGCTATCGCAACCTCGTCAAGCTGGTCAGCGCCGGGTTTACCGAGGGCTTTTACTACAAGCCCCGCATCGACTACAAGCTGCTCAAGGAGCACACCGAAGGACTGATCTGCCTTTCGGCATGCCTGAGCGGCGATCTGCCCAAGCTGCTTTTGCAAGGCCGGACAGAGGACGCCAAAGCCTACGCGCTTGAGATGCAGGCGCTTTTCGGCAAGGGCAACTACTTTGTGGAAATCATGGACCATGGCCTGCCGGAGGAGCGCACGGTGCTCCCCCGGCTCAAGGCGCTGGCGCGGGAGACGGGCATTCCCCTGGTGGCCACCAACGACTGCCATTATCTCTACCGAGAGGATGCGGCCGCCCAGGAGGTGCTCATGTGCATCCAGACGGGCAAGACCCTTCAGGACGAGACGCGCATGCGCATGGAAACCGAGGAACTCTATGTCAAGAGCGAGGCGGAAATGCTCTCGCTCTTTGCTGACTGCCCAGAGGCCGTGCATCAGGCGGGCGAGATCGCCGCGCGCTGCCAGGTGAGGTTTGAGTTTGGCAAGTTGCACCTGCCCCGCTTCCCCATCGAAACGGGCGAGACGGCGCTGGAAATGCTCACCCGCCTGTGCCGAGAGGGCCTCAGGGCGCGCTATCCCGATCAGGCGGACGACCCTGAGAGCGAGCCTTCCGCCCGCCTTGCCTATGAGCTGGACATGATCTCCCGCATGGGGTATGTGGACTACTTTCTCATCGTGTGGGATTTCATCGACTACGCCAAGCGCAATGGCATCATGGTCGGGCCCGGCCGCGGCAGCGGCGCGGGCAGCATCGTGGCCTATACGCTGGGCATCACCATGCTGGACCCGCTGAAATACAGCCTGCTCTTCGAGCGGTTTTTGAACCCCGAACGCATGAGCATGCCCGATCTGGACATCGACTTCTGCTACGAGCGCCGGCAGGAGGTAATCGACTACGTGGCCCGCAAGTACGGCGCGGACCACGTTTCGCAGATCATCACCTTCGGCACCATGAAGGCCAAGGCCGTGGTGCGCGACGTGGGCCGCGTGCTGGGCATGAGCTATGCCGCGACCGATCAGGTGGCCAAGGCCATCCCCTTCGCGCTGGACATGACGCTGACCAAGGCGCTGGAGATCAGCCCGCAGCTCAAGCAGCTGGCTGAGAGCGACCCGCAGGTGCGCCGGCTTCTGGACATGTCGCTCACGCTGGAGGGCATGCCGCGCCACGCCAGCACCCATGCGGCGGGCGTGCTGATCACCGCCAAGCCTGTGACTGAATACGTGCCTCTTCAGCTCAATGACGATGTGATCACCACCCAGTATCCCATGGGTACGCTGGAGCGGCTGGGCCTGCTGAAGATGGACTTTCTGGGCCTGCGCACGCTGACGGTCATCCGTGATACGCTGGACATGATGCATGACCAGGGCGTGGACATGAAACCGGAGGACATCCCGCTGGACGACGCGGAGGTCTACCGCATGATCTCCGAGGGTGACACCGACGGCGTGTTCCAGCTCGAATCCGGCGGCATGCGGCTGTTTTTGCAGAACATGAAGCCCTCCTGCTTCGAGGACGTGATCGCCGCCATCTCCCTCTACCGTCCGGGGCCGATGGAGTCCATCCCCCGCTATATCGCGGGCAAGACGGACCCGGCGACCGTGCACTATGAAACGCCGCTGCTGCGCCCCATTCTGGAGGTGACCTACGGCTGCATGGTGTACCAGGAGCAGGTGATGCAGATCGTGCGCGACCTGGCCGGGTACAGCCTGGGCCGCAGCGACCTGATGCGCCGCGCCATGGCTAAGAAAAAGCGCGACGTGATGGCCAAGGAGCGGGAGTATTTCATCGACGGCATGACTGACGAGGCGGGCAACGTGGTCATCGACGGCGCCGTTCGGCGCGGCGTGCCGCGCGCGGTGGCCGAGAAGATCTTCGACGAGATGAGCGCCTTCGCCAGCTATGCCTTTAACAAGAGCCATGCCGCGGCCTACGCCATGGTGGCCGTGCAGACCGCCTGGCTCAAGCGTCATCACCCCGTGCCCTTTATGGCCGCCACGCTCAATTCCATGATGGACAACGCCGACAAGGTGGCCGGCTACATCCAGTACTGCCGCCAGAACGGTATCCCCGTGCTCAAGCCCGACGTGAACAAGAGCGTCTGGCGCTTCAGCGTGGACACGGACGAAAACGGCACCCCCGGCATCCGTTTCGGCCTGGGCGGTGTGAAGAACGTGGGCCACGGCGCGGTAGAGCTGATCGAGAAGGAGCGCGCCCACGGGGCCTTTGCCAGCATCTTTGACTTTGCCGAGCGCGTCAGCGGGGAGACGCTCAACAAGCGCACCGTGGAAAGCCTCATCAAGGCGGGCGCGTTCGACGGCCTGGGCCACAACCGCGCGCAGCTGCTCAGCGTCTACGAGCGCCTTATGGACGACGCGGCGCAGAAGCGGCGGCAGAACGTGGCGGGGCAGATGTCGCTGTTCGACATGGGGCTGGGCGCGGGCCAGCCCTCCGGCATGATGTACGACGTGCCGCCCATGGAGGAGCATCCGCGCAAGGCGCTTTTGAGCATGGAGCGGGAAATGACGGGCGTGTACATCACCGGCCATCCGCTGGACGAAGCGGCGGACCTGCTGCGCGCGGGCTTTACCACCGTGGGCGACGTCCGGGAAATGGCCGAGGGCGAGGAACACGGCGCAGACTACGACGGCGCGCAGGTGAGCATGGCGGGCATTCTGACCCTGTGCAAGGGCAAGATCACCAAAAAGGGGGCGATGATGGGCATTCTTTCGCTGGAGGACCTGACCGGACAGATCGAGGGGCTGGTGTTCCCCAAGGTATATGAGCGCTATGTCCCCCTGCTGAACGTGGACAGCCTGGTGATTCTGGATGGCAAGCTGTCCTTCCGCGAGGAGGAAGAGCCCAAGCTGCTGGTGGACGCCGTTCGTCCACTGGACGGGCGCAACGCCGCCCAGCGCATGGCCGAGCCGCTCAAGGTATCCTCCGGCCGCGCGCAGCCCGGAGGGGAAGCGCGCCCGGCGCAGGGTCCGGCCCCGGCGGAGGCGCCGATCCTGACCGATGCGCAGCTTGCCAAGCGGGCGCAGCGCAAGCTCTACGTGCTTGCGCCCACCCGTGCGGAGATGAAAGCCATCAAGGCGGAATGCGCCGCGCATCCCGGTGGCGTGCCTGTATATGTGAAGCTCAAGGATGAGGGGATCGCCCTGCTGCTGAACCAGACGTACTGGTGCGACGGGGAGCCGGAGGTGCTTTCCCGCCTGCGGAGGCGTTACGGCGAGGACGGCGTGGTGCTGCGCGGATAAAAAATCGCGTATCGTTTTCAATTTCATCACATATTCGCCACATTTCTTTGGTAAGCTGTAACCGTCATCAGGAGACGGGATGCGAACTACCCCCTCACATTCCGCAGGCCGGTGACCTCCGTAGACCGGGCCGGATCAGAGGTAATCCGGTCGGGTATCCAAATTCCTCCTTTTCCCCTTGCCACGGGG
>DGYFI06202__coassemble_966_pt1 | contig 14441 bp, 11 predicted proteins | sample DGYFI06202__metabat2_low_PE_001 | metagenome-assembled genome bin DGYFI06202
CGAATGCCTGCGGGCGGGGCGGCAGGCCATGCTGTTTCTCAACCGGCGCGGGTACAACACCTTCGTCAGCTGCCGCAGCTGCGGCTACGTGGTCAAGTGCGAGCGCTGCGACCTGAGCATGACGTTCCATCGCGAGCCGGGCGGCGAGGGACCCGGAAAGCTTCGGTGCCACATGTGCGGTGCGGAGCGCACCCCGCCGGAAACCTGCCCCGAATGCGGCAGCCGCTACATCCGCTACTTCGGCAGCGGCACCCAGCGCGTGGAGGAGGAGGTGCGCCGCCTGTTTCCCGGCGTGGAAACCGTGCGCATGGACATCGACACCACCCGCGGCCGCGACGCGCACGCAAAGCTGCTCGACCGCTTCGGCCGGGGCGAGGCGCAGGTGCTCATCGGCACGCAGATGATCGCCAAGGGGCTGGATTTTCCGCGCGTGACGCTGGTGGGCGTGGTCGCGGCGGATATGACGCTCAACCTGCCGGATTACCGTGCGCCGGAGCGCACGTTTCAGCTCATCACCCAGGTGGCGGGCCGCGCGGGCCGCGCCGGGCTTCCCGGCGAGGTCATCGTGCAGACCTACAAGCCTGAGGACCCTTGCATCCGCGCCGCCGCCGCGCAGGATTACCGAACGTTTTTCGAGCAGGAGTTCAGCCGCCGCCGCGCGGGGCTGTATCCGCCCTTCACGCTGCTTGCGCGCCTGCTGGTGGAAAGCCCCGACGAGAACGCGGCCCGTCAGAGTGCCGAACGCCTCTACGACGTGGTGCGTACCTATCTGCTGTCGCACCCCGTCCAGAAAAAGCGCACGCTCATGCTGCGTGCCGATGAGGCCCCGGTCAAGCGCATCCGCGGACAATTCCGTTATCATGTGCTGATGAAGCTGTTCGATCACCCGGACGCGTCGCCCCTGCTGGCCCTGCTGGCCGAGCTGGCGGGCGTTGAGGACGGCGTGTGCGCCGTTTACTGTGAAGTGAACCCCGCTACCATGATGTAGGGGAATAAGGAGTTTGGTTTGAAATGGCAACCAGAAGGATTGTGGAAATCGGAGACGAAAAGCTGCGCAAGCATGCCAAAAAGGTCGAGAAATTTGACCTTCGCCTGCGCATTTTGCTCAAGGACATGGCCGACACCATGTACAAGGCCGATGGCGTTGGCCTGGCCGCGCCGCAGGTGGGCATTCTCAAGCGGGCGGTCGTGGTGGATGTGGGGGAGGGGCTGATCGAGCTGGTCAACCCCGAAATCGTAGCCGCCGAGGGCGAGCAGACCGGCCCCGAAGGGTGCCTGAGCGTGCCCGGCCGCTCCGGCATCGTGGTGCGTCCGGAGCGCGTGACCGTCCGCGCGCAGAATGCGCAGGGCGAACCCATCGAGGTGACGGGCGAGGGCTTCCTCGCGCGCGCCTTCTGCCACGAGATCGACCATCTGGACGGCATCCTGTATGTAGACAAAATGGTGCGCGAAATCTTCCCCGACGAAGAGGAGGAGGACGGCGAAGCGGAGACGGATGGGGAGGAGGAAGGCGAGTGAAGGTTGTTTTTATGGGCACGCCGGACTTTTCCGTGCCTACGCTTCAGGCGCTGGTGGACGCGGGCTACGAGGTGGCCGGCGTCTTTACCCAGCCGGACCGGCCCAAGGGGCGCGGCGGCAAGGTGCAGATGAGCCCCGTCAAGGAGCTGGCCCTGCGCCTGGGCATCCCCGTGTTTCAGCCGCTGAAAATCCGCGCGGACGGGCTGGAGCCTTTGCGCGCCCTCGCGCCGGACGTGTGCGTGACCGCTGCCTTCGGGCAGATCCTGTCCCAGGAGGTGCTGGACGTGCCGCGCCTGGGCACGGTCAATGTGCACGCCTCGCTCCTGCCCCGGCACCGGGGCGCGGCCCCCGTGCAGTGGGCGATTCTAAGCGGCGATGAAGTGACGGGCGTGACCACCATGTTCACCGACCGGGGCATCGACACGGGCGATATGCTGCTGCGCGCCGAGACCCCCGTTTTGCCCGACGATACCGCGGGCACCCTCACCGACCGGCTTTCAAAGATGGGCGCGGAACTGCTCATCGAGACGCTTCGCCTCCTGGAGGCGGGCGACTGCCCCCGCGAGAAGCAGGACGAGGCCCTCGCCACCTACGATCCCAAGGTGGACAAGGAGATGGGCCGCCTGGACTTTGCCGGGACCACGCGCGAGTGCGTGAACCGCGTGCGCGCCATGTCGCCGTGGCCCTGCGCCTTTGTGCCGCTGGCGGAGGGCGCGCTCAAGGTGTGGGGCGCCGCCGCATTTAATGGGGCTTCGGGCGTGCCGGGCACGGTGCTCCGGGCTGACAAGCGCGACGGGCTGGTGGTGGCGACCGCCGACGGGGCGCTTTCGCTCCTGGAGGTGCAGGCGCCCAATGCCCGGCGAATGGACGCGAAGGCCTTTTTGCTGGGGCATCCCATCCCCGAGGGAACGATGCTTGACGAGGTGCGCTTATGAGCGAAGAACGCAGAACGAAGGACCGCACGCCCGGCGGACGCGCAGGTGCGCCGCGCGCGCCCCGTCCCGGCCCCCGTGCCGCGCATGCGGGCGAGGGCGCGCAGACGAAAGCGGATAAGCGTCCGGAACGCCGTTCCGCCGGACGCGCCGGTGGCTTTTCCGACCGTCCCGGCGGGGAAGCCCGCACGGACCGCCCGCAGCGCGTCCGCCCCGCGGGAGCACGCCGCCCGGCGGTTGCCTCTAGCGCGCAGGCACGTCCGCAGGGCGATCGCCCATCGGCTGCGCCCCATGCGCCGTATGCGCAGGCACGCCACGGCCACGGCCCTGCGGCCCGCGCTCCGCGGCCCCGCACGGCCCCCGCACAGAGCGGCCTGAATGCCCGCCGGCTGGCGCTGGAGGTGCTTACCGACGTGCGCGAGAAGGGCGCCTACGCCTCTCTGGCTTTGGGCGAGCGGCTGCGCGTTTCGCGCCTGTCGCCGGAGGACCGACGCCTGGCTACGGGGCTGGTATATGGCACGCTGGAAAACCAGCTGAAAATCGACTATGCGCTGGACCGACTGATGGATCATCCAACCCGCGAGCCCGTGCAGCGCGACATCCTGCGCATGGGCGCGTATCAGATTCTGTTTCTGGACCGCGTGCCCGACAGCGCGGCCGTGGACGAGGCGGTGAAGCTCACCCGCGCCATGGGCATGGAGGCGGCCTGCGGCTTTATCAACGCGGTGCTGCGCAACCTTTCGCGCGGCAAGGATGAGATCGCATGGCCTGACCGGGAAGCCGACCCCATGACCTATCTCGGCGTGATGGGCAGCATGCCCCGCTGGCTGGTGGAAAAGCTGGTGGCGGCCTACGGCCCCGAGGAGGCCGGGCGCGTCATCCTCTACCGCGAAGAGGAGCACCCCGTATGCGTCAGGCCCAATTTCATGCGCCTGTCCGATGATGAATTCGAGAAACTGCTTGAGGAGAAGGGCTGGCGCGCCGAGCGCGGCCTTGCGCCGCATGCGTGGCTGATCTACGGTGCGGGCGACCTGGCCGCCGACGCGAACTATCGCGCCGGGCGCTTCTCCATCCAGGGTCAGAGCAGCATGCTGGCGGCGGAGGCGCTGGAAGTCCGGCCCGGCATGAAGGTGCTGGACGCGTGCGCCGCGCCGGGCGGCAAGTCCGCCTACCTGTGCGAGCAGATGCAGTTGACCGGCCGCGTCTATGCCTGGGAGCTGCATGAAAAGCGCGCGCAGCTGCTGGAGGGTGTGCGCAGGCGGCTGGGGCTGGACAACCTGCGCATCTCCGTGCGCGACGCGCTGGACTTCCGGCCCGATTTGGAGGATATGCTGGACGGCGTTCTGCTCGACGCGCCCTGCGCGGGACTGGGCGTTCTCAGCCAGAAGCCGGACATCAAGCTGCGCTTGAAGCAGGAGGACATCCCCGCCATCGTGGATACGCAGGGGCGGCTGCTCGATACGGTCTGCCGCTATGTGCGGCCCGGCGGCGCGCTGGTATACAGCACCTGTTCGCTCCTGCCGGAGGAAAACGCGGACCGCGTGCGCGCCTTTCTGGAAACGCACGGCAACTTCGTGCTGGACCCCCTGCCCGCAAGCTTTCCTGCGGAGCTGCGCGAGCGGCAGACGGCCTTCGGCTTGCAGCTTTTGGGCTGCCGCGACGGCGTGGAAGGCTTCTTCATCGCCCGGATGCGGAGGGAGCGCTGATGGAAGAAAAGCGCGTACTGCTCGACCTGACGCCCGAGGAGCTGGGGGATTTTCTCAAATCCCTGGACCAGCCCGCCTTCCGCGCCGGTCAGCTGTTCACCTGGCTGCACCGGGGCGTGGCCTTTGCGGACATGGGCAACCTGCCTGCCGCCCTGCGGGCGCAGCTTGCCGAAACCTGCGTGGACCTGCCCATGTCCATTCAGGAGGTCCATCCCTCCAAGCGGGACGATACGGTCAAGTTCCTCTTTGCCTGCCGGGACGGCAACATCATCGAGGGCGTGCTCATGCGCTACCGCTACGGCTATTCGCTGTGCATCTCCACGCAGGTGGGGTGCCGGATGGGCTGCGCCTTCTGCGCAAGCACGCTGGAGGGGTGCGTGAGGAACCTCTCATCGGGCGAGATGCTCTCCGAGGTGCTTCTGGCCAACCGCTTTCTGGGCGAAAAGGGCAAGGTGGGGCATGTGGTGCTCATGGGCAGCGGCGAACCCCTCGACAATTACGATCAGGCGGTGCGCTTCTTGCGCCTGCTCAACGCGCCGCAAGGGCTGAACATCAGCCTGCGGAACGTGTCCCTCTCCACCTGCGGGCTGGTGGAGGGCATCCGGCGGCTGGAGGGGGAGCATCTGCCCGTGACGCTGAGCATCTCTTTACATGCCCCCAATGACGAGATTCGCCGCCAGATCATGCCCGTGGCCCGCGCCTATCCCATCGCGCAGCTGATGGAGGCTGTGCGCGCCTATGTGGCCGGCACAGGACGGCGCGTGGTGTTCGAATACGCGCTCATCGACGGGCTCAACAGCCGGCCCGCGCATGCGCGCGAGCTGGCCCGGCTGCTTCGCGGCCTGCAATGCCATGTCAACCTGATTCCCCTCAACCATGTGGACGAGCGCCGGCTGCGCCCCGCTGCGCCCGAGGCGGTGCGCGCCTTCCAGCAAACGCTGGAGGCGGAGCACATCTCCGCCACGGTGCGCCGCGAAATGGGCGCGGATATCGGCGGCGCGTGCGGCCAGCTGCGCCGTAGCCGTCTGCATGCCCAAATTTGATTTTCATCTCCCCAGCGGGAAGGAGCGGATAGCGATGCGCGTATGTCAGCGTACCCATCAGGGACTGGTGCGGTCCAGCAATCAGGATTGCCTCCTTGTGGACGGCTGCGTCTACGGCGTAGCCGACGGAATGGGCGGCCATCAGGGCGGCGAAACCGCCAGCCGGGTGGCCGTGCAGGTGCTCAAAAACGCGCTGCGCGGCAAGCTGCCCGACCGCCGCGCCCTGGAGGTGGGCGTGGAGGCCGCCAACCGCCGCGTGTACGACATGGCGCGGCATGACAGCAGCCTCAGCGGCATGGGCACGACCGTCACTTTGCTCTGGGAGGACGGAAAGCGCGTGCTGGTGGGCCATGTGGGCGACAGCCGCGCCTATCGCCTGCGCGGGGGCGAGCTTGAGCAGATCACGCAGGACCACAGCATCGTGGCCGAGCTGCTGCGCAACAATGTGATCACCGCCGAAATGGCGCGAAACCACCCCTACCGCAACGTCATCACCCGCGCCGTGGGCGTGGACCCCGCCGTGACCCCTGACGTCATCGACGAGGACAAGCAGCCCGGCGACGTGTGGCTGGTGTGCTCCGACGGACTGTACAACATGGTGTCCGACGACGAGATCCGCGACGCCCTCGCCGGCAGCGAAACCGACGAGCAGGCCGCCGACCGCCTGCTTTCGCTGGCGCTGGAAAACGGCGGCACCGATAACATCACCTTCGTCATCTGCCGCGTCACGGAGGTGGACGGGCAATGATGAAGGGAATGGTCTTTGCCGAAAGGTACAAGCTGGAGGACTTCATCGGCCAGGGCGGCATGTCGCTGGTCTATCGCGCGGTGGACATCCGCACGGGCCATAGCGTGGCGGTGAAGATTCTCAAAAGCGAATACAACAGTGACAAGGAATTCTTGGAGCGCTTTCAGCGCGAGGCCCAGGCAGCCAGCCTCATGTCCCACCACAACCTGGTGAACCTCCTGGATGTGGGCGTGGAAGGCGAATACCGCTATCTGGTGCTGGAATACGTCAACGGCAACACCTTAAAGGACATCATCCGCCAGAAGGGCCGCCTCAACTACCAGACCGCCATTCAGATCACCGTGCGCATTTTGAGCGCCCTTCAGCACGCGCATGACAACGGCATCATCCACCGCGACATCAAGCCGCAGAACGTGCTCATCCACGCCGACGGCCATGTGAAGGTGTCGGACTTCGGCATCGCGCGCATGACCAACGCCTTCACCATCAGCAAGGGCGACACGGTGGTGGGCTCGGTGCACTATTCCTCGCCCGAGCAGGCCACGGGCAGCGTGGTGGAGGCCACCAGCGACATCTATTCCACCGGCGTGGTCATGTATGAAATGCTCACCGGCCGCGTGCCCTTCGTGGGCGATACGCCGGTGGCCGTGGCCATGCAGCACGTGCAGGACCCGCCCCCGCCCATCACCGACTTCGCGCCCGAAACGCCGCCCGCCGTGGTGGCCGTGGTGATGAAGGCGCTGGAGAAGAACCCGAAAAACCGCTTCCAGAGCGCCCGCGAGATGGCCGACGCCCTCATGAAGGCCAAGGACGGCAAGCTCGACCCTGCCACGGTCGCGCTGGAGTCCTCCGGCCCCCGTCCGGCAGTCAAGCCAACGCAGCAGCCCGCGCGCATGCGTGAGCTCAGCCCCCATGGGCAGGGTACGGCGCGCCGCACGCCGGTCCGCAGGCGGCGCAGCCGCCGCCGCATCGCCGAGCTGGTGCTGTCCGGCCTGGCGGCGGCGTGCGTGCTGGCAGCGCTGGCTTTTGGCGTGGTGCAGGTATACACCCGCGTCAGCCGCAGCGCCGTCGCGCCCGACGTGGTGGGCCTGAGCGTGGGCGACGCGCAGACGTTGGCCCGCCGCGAGGGACTGAACTGGCAACAGACCGATATCAACCACGATACCATCCCCGCAGGCACCGTCATTTCGCAGATCCCCGAACCCGACACCGCCATGGAAAAGGGCGACAGCCTGCTGGTGGCGGTCAGCCTGGGGCCGGCCAGCACCGCCATGCCCGACCTGAACGGCATGGACTACGAGGACGCCGCCGCGCGGCTGAAGGACCGCGGCTTTGGCAACATCGTGCTGATCAAAACCGTATCGTCCTCGCCGGTGGGCACGGTGCTGGGGCAGAGCCCCAAGGCGGGCGACAGCTTCATCTCCGGCCAGAGCGCGGAATTGACCATCTCCGGCGGCAGCACCATGGTGCCGGACCTCACGGGCCGCTCGCATGAGGAGGCTGTGGCCCTGCTCAGGGACAGCAGCCTCACCGAGGGCACGCCCGTGTACGTGGAGGTGACCGATGCCTCGCAGGTGGGGCAGGTGCTGGCACAGATGCCGGCGGTGGGCACCATGGCTGTGCTGGACGCGCCGGTGACCCTGACTGTGGGCATTGAAAGCGAGCCGTATCAGGGCGAGTTGAGCATCGATCTGCCGGAGGCGGACCACGACCGTACCCTGCGCGTGACGCTGGAGCTGGACGGCGAGGAGCGCGTGGAATACGAGGGCACCGCCGCCGCGGCCGGCGGCAATGTGCTGGTGCCGCTCAGCGCCACCGTGGAGGGCGAGGTGCCCTGTCGCGTGTATCTGGATGGCGAGTTGTATCTGGAACAGACCGTGACCCTTAGATGACAGGAGGGAGAATGGCTTGCAGAGCGCCGAAGGCGTGATCGTCAAGGGCGTGGGCGGCCTGTACTACGCCCGCGGGGCGGAGGGAGAGACGCACGTGCTGCGCGCCCGCGGAATTTTCCGCCGGCAGCATGTGACCCCCATGGTAGGCGACCACATCCGCTTCACACCCGGCCAGGGCGAGGAGCACGGCTGGGTGGAGGAAATTCTGCCCCGCGAAAGCCAGCTGGTGCGCCCGCCGGTGGCGAATGTGCGCTATCTGGTGATTGTGCTGGCTCCGGCCCCCGCGCCGGATTTTCTGCTCATTGACACGCTGATTGCCATGGCGCTTCGGCAGGGCATCCGGCCCGCGCTGGTGGTGAACAAGTGCGACCTGGACGAGGGCACCTGTGAGGCCGTGCGGCGCGACTATGCCGGGCTGGGCGCGCCGCTGATGGCCGTGAGCGCGCTGACGGGCCAGGGGATGGACGGCTTGCGCGCTTTGCTTGCGTCGGGCGTGTGCTGCCTGGCGGGGCAGAGCGGCGTGGGCAAGAGCACGCTTTTGTGCGCGGCCACGGGCCTGAAGCTGCAAACCGGCGAGATCAGCCAGAAGATCCGCCGCGGCAGGCATACCACCCGCCACGCGGAGCTGCTCTACAGCGGCGAGTACCGCGTGCTGGATACGCCGGGTTTCAGCCTGCTGGAGTTGTGGGAGGGGCTGGAACCCATCCGCCTGAAGGAATATTACCCCGAATTTGCCCCCTACGAGGGGCGGTGCCGCTTCTCGCCCTGCTATCATCTCAGCGAGCCCGGCTGCGCGGTGCTGGAAGCCGCGCGCGCGGGCGAGGTCAGCCCGGCGCGGCTGGAGCGCTATCACCTGCTGCTGAAAAAGGCGCAGGAGGCATGGAGGAATCGCTATGATTAAACTATCCCCCTCGATTCTGGCGGCGGACCCCCTTCGGCTGGGTCAGGCCGCAGAGATGGCCCTGAACGCGGGCTGCGACGAACTGCACTTCGACGTGATGGACGGGCATTTTGTGCCCAACCTCACCTTTGGTCCCCACATCCTCAAGGCCATGAAGCAGGAGCTTCCCGGAATCGTCTACGACGTGCACCTCATGCTGGACAATCCGGCGGAGTTCGTGGACCCCTTCTGTGACGCGGGCGCGGACATCCTGACCGTGCATGCCGAGGCAGAGGGCTTTGAACGCGCCCTCGCGCGCATCCGCGAGCGCGGGGTGCAGGCGGGCGCCTCGGTGCGCCCGGCCACGCCCGTCGATTGTCTGCGGGCGGCGTTGCCCCGGCTGGACCGCGTGCTGCTGATGACGGTAGAGCCCGGCTTCGGCGGACAGAAGCTCATCCCGGAGGTGCTGGAGAAGGCCGGACAGCTGCGCGCCATGGGCTTTGAGGGTGAAATCGAGGCCGACGGCGGCATTACCGAGGACAACGCCGCCCGGCTCAAGGAGGCGGGCATCGGCGTGCTGGTGATGGGCACGGGCTTTTTCCGCGCCAAGGACCCTTCGGAAGTGGTGCGGCGGGTGCATGCCCTCTAAGCCCGGCCGGGCATGCTAACCGGGGGAGCAATCCGCTCCCGGCAAGGAGGCATGTCCATGAAACGAACCAGATCCTCTGTGCGGCTTCTGACGCCGCCCCCCAAGCGCAGGCGCATGGCGCGCGCGCCTGTGCGGCATTGAGCGCGCCCTGAAAATCCCCCGCAAGAAAGGAAACGCATGCATTTTGATGATTTGAACCTGATTTCCCCGCTGCTGTCCGCCGTGCGCGACATGGGCTACGACGAGCCTACCCCCATCCAGCGCGAGACCATTCCCCCCGTGCTGGCGGGACGCGACGTGCTGGGCTGCGCCCAGACGGGCACCGGCAAGACCGCCGCGTTCGCCCTGCCCATTTTGCAGCGCCTCCATCAGGAGCGCAAGCAGTACGCGGGCCGGCGGACCATTCGGGCCCTGATTCTCACCCCTACGCGCGAGCTGGCGTTGCAGATCTTTGAAAACTTTGAAAGCTACGGCAAGAACCTGCCGCTGCGTTCCTGCGTCATCTTCGGAGGCGTGGGACAGCAGCCGCAGGTGGAAGCCCTCGCGCGCGGCGTGGACATTCTGGTGGCCACCCCCGGCCGGCTCAACGACCTGATCGGCCAGGGACATATCACCCTGGAGCATATCGAAATCTTCGTGCTGGACGAGGCCGACCGCATGCTGGACATGGGCTTTATCCACGACGTGCGCAAGATCATCGCCCTTTTGCCGCGCAAGCGGCAGACGCTGCTGTTTTCCGCCACCATGCCCGCCGAGGTGGAGAAGCTGGCCCTGAGCATCCTGACCGATCCCGCCAGCGTAAAGGTGGACCCCGTGTCCAGCACGGTGGACCGCATCGAGCAGCGGCTCTACCTGGTGGACAAGGCCAACAAAAAGCTGCTGCTGGCCAAGCTGCTCAAGGAGCCGGAGGTGGAGAGCGCGCTGGTGTTCACCCGGACCAAGCACGGGGCGGACCGCGTGGTGCGCGAGCTTTCACGAGCGGGTATCCCCGCCCGGGCCATCCACGGCGACAAGAGCCAGAACGCGCGCCAGCAGGCCCTGTCGGACTTCAAGAGCGGCAAATCCCGCGTGCTGGTGGCTACGGACATCGCGGCGCGCGGCATCGACATCGCGGGCCTGTCGCATGTGTTCAACTATGATCTGCCCAACGAGCCGGAGGCCTATGTGCACCGCATCGGACGCACGGGCCGCGCGGGCCTGGACGGCAGAGCCGTGAGCTTCTGCTGCATCGACGAGATGAAGGAGCTCCAGCAGATCGAAAAGCTGCTGGGCCGCAAGCTGGAGCGCGCGGAAAGCGAGTGGCCCATGCAGGTGTTTACCGAGACCGTCAAGCAGCCCCGTCCGCCCCGGCCCTCGCGCCAGGAGCGGCAGAGCCCCGCGCCCCCGCCGCCCGCGAAGCCGCCTGCCCAGGAGGCCGCGCGCCAAGCGGCGCGCACGCAGGCGCGCAAGACGTCTCGCATGGCGGAGGAGCCGGTTGGCGAGGCGCTCCGCGAAAAATCGCTCAAGGCGTCGCACGGGGCCGCCAGGGAGCCGGTCCGCGCCGCGGGCGGCAAGGTGGGAAATCTGGCGCAGCCCGAAAAGATGCGCACAGGCGCGCAGCGCGCCGCTGAACCGGCCCCGGCTGCCATGCGCGCCACGCCGCTGGAGTGGCCTGCGCACGCGCTGCCGCCTCGCGCAGCTGCGCCGCAGCCCCCGCAGGAGGCCGCCGCGCACGTCACGCTCCACCAGGACCACCGCGCCTATGAGGACCTCATCCGCCGACAGCGCCCCCAGCGCCGCCGCACCCTCTCCACCGGCAACGACCGCCGGTGAGCTTTTCCCTTCTACGCAAAAGGAGACGCATACCATGCCAAAGCAGATGACCGCCGAACAAAAACTGACCTACATGACCGAAACGCCCCTGCCCAGGCTGGTGCTCTCGCTTTCCGTGCCCACAATCGTCAGCATGCTCATCACCTCGTTTTACAACATGGCCGATACCTATTTCGTGGGCCTGATCGGCTCGGCCAGCGCATCCGGCGCCGTGGGCGTGGCCTTTCCGCTGATGGCTATCATGCAGGCGGTGGGCTTCATGTTCGGCCACGGGTCAGGCAACCACATGGCGCGCGTGCTGGGCGCGGGAGACGCGGCAGATGCGCGCAAGATGGCCTCCACCGGCTTTTTCAGCGCGTTTTTTGTAGGACTGGCCATTATGGCCCTTGGCCTGCTGGCGGCGGACCCGCTGGCCTATGCCCTTGGGTCCACGCCCACCATCGCGCCCTATGCCAAGGCGTATCTGGGCTACCTCATGCCCGGTGCGCCGTTCCTGATCGCCAGCCTGGTGCTCAACAACCAGCTGCGCTTCCAGGGCAGCGCCTTTTACGCCATGATCGGCATCACCTCCGGTGCGGTGCTCAACATCATTTTGGACCCGGTGTTCATCTTCACCTTCGGCATGGGGGTGGCCGGCGCGGCGCTGGCCACCAGCCTCAGCCAGGCGGTCAGCTTCTTCCTGCTGCTGGCCGGCACGCGCCGGGGCGGCAACATCCGCATCCGTTGGCACGATTTTACGCCCACCCTGGCCAATTTCCGCGAGATCCTGCGCGGCGGCGTGCCCTCTCTGGCCCGCCAGGGCCTCAACAGCCTGGCGACCGTGTGCCTGAACCTGGCTTCCGGCGGCTACGGGGATGCGGCCATCGCCGCTATGAGCATTGTCACCCGCGTGATGATGATGGCCGTCAGCGCCATCATCGGCTTCGGGCAGGGCTTCCAGCCCATCTGCGGCTTCAACTATGGCGCGGGCCTCTATGAGCGCGTGCGCAAGGCCTTCTGGTTCTGCGTGAAGCTGTGCTTTTGTGTGCTGGTGGTGGTGAGCGCCGCGGCCATCGCTCTGGCGCCGCAGATTATCAGCCTGTTTTTGGCGGGAGATCCCCAGGTGCAGGAGATCGGCACGCTGGCGCTGCGCCTGCAATGCGCGCTCATTCCTCTGTTCGCCTTTACCTGCCTGGCCAACATGATGTTGCAGACCATGGGCATCGCCGGGCGCGCCACGCTGCTGGCCATGGCGCGGCAGGGACTGTGCTTCATTCCGGCGGTGTGGTTGCTGGAGCATGCCTTCGGTCTTCTGGGCGTGCAGCTGGCGCAGCCAGTGGCCGACTTCCTGTCCTTCCTGCTGGCCATTCCGCTGACGCTGCCGGTCCTGCGCGGACTGCGTGAAAAAGAGGCTGCAAAAAAAGTTTCGAAACCGTGAACTTTTTGCCACGCTTTTCCGTCTTATTGGTTGGGAGCGCCGTGAACGATACCGCGCGCAGGCGGGGAGGGAGGAACAATGGCCGTCATTCGGCGAAAATTGGCAATCGTTTCATATATTACGCAAGTATTACGTTGACAGCCGCTTTCCAAAGATGGTATAATCAAAAACAGCTGCGGCACGCCCTGTGCGCCGCGCATATGACAGAAATACGCGAGGAGGTCCGACTGTGAAAAGAATCCTTTCCATGCTGCTCATCGCTGTGCTGGCGCTGACCGCCGTGCCCGCGCTGGCTGCGAACGACGCCGGTACCAACTATACCCTTTCGACCGAGGGCGTGGTTGTGTTGCAGGATATCGCTGACCGTAACATCACCCCTGCCGAGGGCGCCCTGGACGTGAACCCGGTCATCGAGGGCCAGAGCCCCACCACCGGCATGCCCGTGAGCGGCGATTCGCTCTATATGCCCATGCTGGTGCAGATCAGCAATCCTGAAGGCTCCGTGAAGGTGGACGGTAAGAACGTGACCGCCGCCGGCGTCGGGCAGCGTGCGCCCTGGGGCGGCCAGTACGCGGATATCGTGTACGAGGGCATCCTCTATCGCTCCGGCCAGACCCGTATCACCTTCCTGTACAACGACAGCTTTGCCGAAGGCCAGCCCCTGAGCGCCGGCCCCGTGCGTTCGGCCCGTATCGGCCACGTGCTGCTGCGCGAGGAGTGGCAGGGCGGCATCGTGTATGCTGGCGGCCCGCGCCGTGAGGAAAACGACATCGCGGCCATGTTTGCCGAGCTGGGCGCCAGCGAGAAGGGCGTCACCTTCAACCTGCTGGACGGTAAGTACCAGGAGTACAAAAACCGCGTGAGCGGCGTCAAGGCCCCCGACAACTACAACGTCAACCTCGTGGGCATCCGCTCCCTGGTTCCCGCCACCACCGTGGCCGTGGAGCATCCCTTCCTGTTCGCCGAGGCCAGCCCCTATGTGGACGGCTATGAGGTCGCCTACACCATCAACCTCGACTGGGGCCACAAGCGCTACATCTCCCACTTCTACTATGACGAGGCCAACAACCTCTACCTGCGCTATTCCGGCGACGCGCCCTACATGACCTTTGCCGAGGCCGAGGACCGCAGCGAGGAGAACCAGGAGCAGATGTCCTTCAGCAACGTGATCATCCAGCGCGTGGGCTATGAGTACACCAACAACTCCAAGATCATGCCCGTGATGCAGAGCGTTGGCAAGGGCAACGCTGACATCTTCATCGGCGGCCGCTACATCCCCGGCTACTGGGTGCGTGAGTCCATCGAAAGCCCCACCATCTTCCTGGACGACAAGGGCAACGAGATCCAGCTCACCCCCGGCAAGACCTTCATCGCGCACTTCCCGCCCGAGAGCCTGCTGACCTACTCCGGCGCTACCGCGCAGTAACCGGATTTTTGGGCACAGGGATTTCAGGGCCGGACGGTATCAACCGTCCGGCCCTTTTTTCGCTCTTTCCAGACGTTGCGCAAGCGCCCGCGATCGGGTACAATAATGGAAGAAGCGACGCGAAGCAGAGAGAATACGCGTCCCGTGCAAGGAGGTACCAATGACCCTGCCCGTTATGCCCGAAATTTCACAGGCCCTGCGCGATATCGCGGAGGACTATGTCATTATGAAATGCCGCTACCAGTCCGCGCTGCGCGAGGTGCGTACCAAGCTGGAGATTCTGAACGACGAGTTCCAGATGCGTCACAGCCGCAATCCCATCCATCATATGGAAAGCCGAATCAAAAGCCCGCAGAGCATCGCCCAGAAGCTCAAGCGCAAGGGCCTGCCCATCACGCCCCAGGCGGCGATGGAGAAC
>DGYFI06202__coassemble_1009_pt1 | contig 13944 bp, 11 predicted proteins | sample DGYFI06202__metabat2_low_PE_001 | metagenome-assembled genome bin DGYFI06202
ATCTGGACGCTGGGCGTGGAAGTGGCCGCCGCCTATTCCGGCGAGTATGACGCGCAGTATCAGATGGACGGCGATCTCAACTTCACGCCCTCCGGCATGAGCGTGGACGTACAGCTGGGCAGCGAGCCCGTTGAGGAAGAGGAAGAAGAGGAGCCGCTGGACGAGATCACGCCCAGCCCGTCGCCCTCTCCCACGCCCAGCCCCAGCCCCACGCCCAGCCCGACGCCTTCTCCCACGCCGGTACCCACCACCTCGCCCCTGCCTGACTTGAGCGCGGAGGCGGCTCCGGCGGCCCTGCCCGAGGAATTAACCCTGAAGGCCACGCTCTACAGCGGCACCAAGACCATCGATAGCTTTACCCGCGAGCGGACCATCAACATGCTCAACGCCTTTACCACCACCGTGGGCGGCAGCGACTACGCGGGCTGGCGGCAGGCGGGCGTGCTCACCTTCCGCAGCGGTCCGCTGCGTCAGAACGCCGCCTATGGCACGGTGGACGTGCAGTCCGCCAAGCTCAGCGAGGTGTGGAGCCAGCCCGTCGGCTCCATGAAGACCAACGAGAGCACCGTTTACGGCGTGACCGCTCCGGGCCAGCCCGTGATTGTCAAGTGGCCCACGGAGCTACGCCAGCGCATGGGCATCAAGGATGAAATGAAGGAAGTGACCGCCCTCAAGGAGGTCATCGTCGCCGGCCAAGATGGCTTCGTCTACTTCTACAACCTGCTCACCGGCGAGGCCACCCGCGATCCCATCGAGCTGGGCGCGCCCAGCCGCGGCGGCCTGTCCGTGGCCACCAACGGCACCCCCATTTTGGGCGTGGGCCAGTTCAACAGCCGCCTGGCCAACAAGACGGTCAAAAACGGCTACCATATCCTCAACCTCATCACCAATGAAAAGGAGCGCCTCATCGCCGGCGACGGCAAGGACAAGAACAGCAACTATACCGGCTTCCTCGGCTCGGCGCTCTTTGACAGCACCACCGGCACCATGATCGTCGGCGGCCAGAACGGCGTGCTCTACACCGCCGAGTTTGGCGCGGTGAAGGATACCTACAATTACCAGAGCAACGAGATCGCCCTCTCCGAGACCATTCAGGGCTACAAGACCCAGGCCAAGGGCCAGGACCGCACCGATACCAACATCAACGCCAGCGTGGCCGTATACAATAACTATGTCTACTACGGCGATATCGGCGGTATCCTGCAGTGCGTGGACCTCAACACCCTTACCCCCGTCTGGGCTGTGGATACCGGCGACAGCATCGAATCCACGCCCGCGCTGGACGTGGAGGACGGCTCCGTTGTGGCGCTCTATACCGCCAACGCCATCGTCAACGGCGGCAAGAACGGCGTGTGCACCATCCGCCGCCTCAACGCCCTCACCGGCGCCGAGGAATGGTCCTACGAGGTGCCCGATCTTGTCTATGCCAGCAAACGCGACATCGGCGTATACGCCAGCCCCGTCGTGGGTCAGGGCGCCATCCGCGACCTGGTCATCTTCACCGCCACCAACGACGAGGCGGGCGCCAAGGTGATCGCGCTGAGCAAGGCCGACGGCAAGGTGGTCTGGCAGACCGCGCTGGAAAGCGCCACCCTCTCCAGCCCCGTGGCCGTCTATAACGAGGACGGCGACGCCTGGCTGATTCAGGCCGAGAGCAACGGCAAGATCCACCTCATGGACGCCACGAACGGCTCCATTCTGGATACCCTGACCCTCACCTCCGGCGAGGGCGAGGAGAGCACGCTGGCCATCGAGGGTTCGCCCGCCGTGTACGGCAACCTGATGATCATCGGTACCACGGGCAAGGACGCCGGCGGCGTATACTGCATCAAGATCGAGTAACGCAAGAGGAGCGTATCCGCAATGAAGATTTATTTGGACGCGATGGGCGGCGACAATGCGCCCAAGGCTCCCGCGGAGGGAGCCCGGGAGGCGCTGGAGCGCTTTGACGGGCTGGAAATCGAGCTGGCCGGGCCTATCGAACAGGTGCAGGCCGCGGTGGACGCCGCCTTTCAGTGCGCGGACCCCGCGCTGCGCGCCCGCCTCGCCCTGACCGACTGCCCCGAAGTCATCACCAACTGCGAAGCGCCGGTCATGGCCGTGCGCAAAAAGAAGCAGAGTGCCATCGTCGACGGCATGCTCAAGCTGCGCGACGGCAAGGTGGATGCTTTCGTATCCGCCGGGTCGACGGGCGCGGTGCTCTCCGGCGGTATGTTCCGCCTGGGCCGTCTGCGCGGCATCGACCGCCCGGCGCTCGCGCCGCTTCTGCCCAACGGCAAGGGCTATTTCCTGCTCATCGACTGCGGGGCCAACGTGGACTGCCGTCCCGAATACCTGCACCAGTTCGCCATGATGGGCAGCGCCTACATGCAGGGCATGCGCGGCATTCAAAACCCGCGCATCGGGCTGGTCAACAACGGCGCGGAGGCCGAAAAGGGCTGCGCTTTGACCAAGGAGGCCTATGCGCTGCTTGCGGCCGACGATCGCCTGAACTTCGTGGGCAACGTCGAAGCGCGCGAAATCACCCATGACCAGGCCGACGTGATCGTGTGCGACGGCTTTGTGGGCAACGTGATTCTCAAGTTCATGGAGGGCGTAGCCGGAACTTTGATGGGCATCATCAAAAAGGAGCTGCTTAGCGACACCCGCAGCAAGCTGGGCGCGCTGCTGGCCAAGCCCGCCTTCGGCCGCGTGAAGAAGGCCATGGACTACAGCGAGGTGGGCGGCGCGCCGCTTCTGGGTGTGCGCGGCAACGTGGTCAAGGCGCATGGCTCCTCCAACGGGCACGCGCTGTCCTGCGCCATCGGTCAGGCCGTGCAGATGATCCGCGGCGGCGTGGTGGAGAAGATCGAAGCGCTTCTGCCCCGCGAAGAGCAGCAGTCCGCCCAGTAACGTTCTGCGCGGGAGCGCCGCTCCCGAACCAGATAAGGCGTATTCCGCCATGATTTTGATTGGACGAACAGGAGGAAACAACCATGGTTTTTGAAAAAGTGCGCGACATGATCGCTTCCCAGCTGCAGGTGGACGCTTCCACCATCACCCCCGAAAGCCGCCTGGTGGAGGACCTTAAGGCCGACAGCGCCAACGTGATGGTGATGATTCTGGAGCTGGAAAGCGAGTTCGGCATCGAGGTGGAGGACGAGGTGATCCTTACCCTCAAAACCGTTGGCGACGTGGTGGACTACATCGAAAAGCACCAGTAACGCCCCGCATTCAGGCGCCCCCAGCGGCACACCCGTTGGGGGCGCAGCCATCCTGTAAAAAAGGAGCGCCGACCTATGCAACGTTTGCAGCAAGCCTTGGGCTATGCCTTCCGGGACCCGTCCCACCTGCGCCTGGCGCTGACGCATCCCTCCACAAAGCTGCCGGACAACCAGCGCCTGGAATTTCTGGGCGACGCGGTGCTGGAGTTTTGCGTCAGCGACATGCTGTATCAGAAATATACGAACCTGCACGAGGGCGAATTGACCGCCCGCCGCGCCGCGCTGGTGTGCGAGCGCACGCTCAGCGCCATCGCCCGGTCGCTGGACCTGGGCCGCTACCTGCTCATGGGCCACGGGGAGGAGCAGACCGGCGGGCGTGAAAAGCCCAGCATTCTGGCCGACGCCATGGAAGCCGTGCTCGCCGCCGTCTATGTGGACGGGGGGTACGAGGCGGTCCGCGGGGTCATCCGCGCGCTGTTTCAGGACGATGAGCGCCTGACCGCCTGGCGCGGCCAGGACGATAAAAGCGCCTTGCAGGAATACACCCAGGCCAACGGCCTGGACCTGCCCGCCTATGAGATCGTGGCGCAGAGCGGCCCGGACCATGACCGGCGCTTTACCGCGCAGGTCAGCGTGCAGGGCCGGCCCGTGGCCACGGGCGAGGGCAACAGCAAGAAGGCCGCCGAGCAGGCCGCCGCCAAGGCGGCGCTCAAGGCCTACCGGGGAGATGCGTGATGCGCCTTACCAGACTGGAGATCTACGGATTCAAATCCTTTGCCAAGCGCACGGAGATCGTCTTTCCGCAGAACGTGACGGGTATCGTGGGTCCCAACGGCAGCGGCAAGAGCAACATCGGCGACGCGGTGCGCTGGGTGTTGGGCGAGCAGAGCGCCAAGATGCTGCGCGGCAACAACATGGCCGACGTCATCTTCAACGGCACCGAAAAGCGAAAGCCCCTCAACTACTGCGAAGTGACCCTCGTCTTTGACAACACCGACCATCAGCTGAAGGCCCCCTTTGACGAGGTGAGCATCACCCGCCGCGTCTACCGCAGCGGCGACAGCGAATACCTCATGAACGGCTCCGCCTGCCGCCTCAAGGACATCGTGGACCTGTTCCGCGATACCGGCGTGGGCAAGGAGGGCTATTCCATCATCGGCCAGGGCCGCATCGACGATATTTTGAGCCAGCGCAGCGAGGACCGCCGCGCCGTTTTCGAGGAGGCGGCGGGCATCAGCCGCTTCCGCTCGCGCAAGGAGGAGGCCGAGGGCCGCCTCAAGCGCGCGGATGAAAACCTGGTGCGCGTGATCGACGTGCTGGAAGAGCTGGAAAGCCATCTCACGCCGCTGAAAAAGCAGGCCGATACAGCCCGCGAATACCTGGCCCTGACCGACACGCTCAAGGAGCTGGACGTGCGCCTGTTTCTGCTGCGCCACGGACGGCTGACCGAGAAGGAGAGCGCGGCGGAACAGGCGCTTTTGCAGGTGAGCGACGCGGTGAAGGAAGCCGAGCGGACGCTTGCGGAGCTGACGGAAAAGCGCGTGGCGGGGGAGCAGCGGCAGGAGGAATTGCAGCGCGGCCTGAGCCGGGCGCACGAGGCGCTGCTGGGCCAAAACGAGGCGCTGCACCAGGCGCGGGAGGCGCTGACCGCCGTGGAAAACCGCCTCCGGAGCGGAGAGGAAGCGCTGGAGCGCCTATCCGGAGAAGAGGGGAGCCTGCGCGCGCGCCTTCGGCTCATCGAGGCAACCATGACCCAGAGCGACGGGGGCCTGAGCGAGGCGGAGAAGCTGCTTTCGCAGGCGCGCGAGGCGCTGGAGGCCCGAAAGGCGGCCCACGCGGCCGCCACCGAAAGCGCGCAGAAGCTGGAGGACGAGCTAAGTGCGCACAAGGCGCAGATCATGGAGCGCTTGAGCCGCATGCAGAACGTGCGTACTTCCCAGGCGCGCCAAAGCGCCATGCAGCAGCAGATGAACACCCGCCGCGCCGAGATCACCGCCCAGCTGGCCGAGGAGGAGCAAAAGGAGCAGGAGCTTTCTTCTGCCCTTGAGCAGGCCGGCGCCAACCTGAAGGGCGAGCAGGACCGCCTCGCAGGCCTGCGGGAAGGGCTGGAAACCTTTGAGCAGAGCACAAAGCAGCTGCTGGCCGATATCCTGGCAAAGCAGAAGCAGGCGCAGGAGGACTTGCAGAGCGTGCGCGCCATGGACACGCGCCTCAAAACGCTCAAGGAATTGCAGGACGGCTACGAGGGCTATCAGTACGCCGTTAGAAACGCCCTGACCTATGCCCGCCGCAGCGGCCTCAAGGGTGTGCACGACGTGGTAGCCATGCTTTTGCAGGTGCCGCGCGAATACGAAACCGCCATGGACATGGCCCTGGGCGGCGCGATGCAGAACATCGTGACCGAAACCGAGCAGGACGCCAAGGTCCTGATTGACTATCTGCGCAAAAACCGGTTGGGACGGGCCACGTTCCTGCCGCTGAATACGGTTCGGGGCCGCACCCTCACCGCGCGCGAGCGCGAGGTGCTTTCCATGCCCGGTTGTATCGGCGTGGCGAGCGAGCTGTGCGGCTACGACCCGATATACCGCGGCGTGGTGGAAAGCCTGCTGGGCCGCACCGTGGTGGCCAGGGACCTGGACAGCGGCATCGCCATCATGCGCGCGGGCGGGCATGCTTTCCGGCTGGTGACGCTGGAGGGCGACGTGATGCACTCCGGCGGCAGCATGACCGGCGGCAGCATTCAGCAGAAGGCGCAAAACCTGCTGGGCCGCGAGCGCGAGATGAAGGAGCTGGCCGCGCAGCTGGAGGAAGTGAGCGCGCGGGCGCAGGCCGCCCAGGAGCAGGTGGCCCAGATGGAAAGCCGCCGCGCGGGCGAAAAGGAACGCCGCGAGCGCGCGCAGTACGAGCTGCACCAGCAGGAGATCGCCGTGGCGCGCGACACCGAGCGCCTCAAGGCGGCCCAGGCGGATTACGACGCGCACACCGTGCGCCTGGACACCATGCGCGCGGCCATCGCCCAGCTGGACGAGAGCCTTGGGCAAATCGCGCGGGAGCTTCAGCGCATCGAGGAGCAGGGAGCACAGGAGGAGGGCGACACCGACGAGATGAACGCCCGCACGGAGACGCTCTCCGCCGCGCTGGACAAGGCCCGGCGCGAGCGCGAGGCCGCGCAGGAGGCCCTCACCGACGCCATGCTCACCCTGCAGAACGCCGAGCATGACGTGGACCGCATCCAACGCGACCGGAAGCGTCTGGCCGGCGACAGCGAAAGCTGCCGTGGGGAGCTGGACGCGATCGCCCGGAAGCGCGAGCGCACCCGACAGGAGATGGATGCGGCCCGGCGGGACGAGGCAGCGGCGCAGGACGCCATCGCCGCCCGCGAGCGGAATGTGGAGGCCGCGCGCGCGCATGTGGCCGAGATGGAGCAGCGCCGCGACGCGCAGCAGCGCGACCTTAGGGACCTGCAGGGCGACATCGACGCGGCGCAGCAGCTGTCCGCGCACGAGACCGAGCGCATGCACCGTCAGGAGCTGGCGCTGGGTCGCATCCGCGCGGATCTGAGCCAGCTCAACGACCGGCTGTGGAACACCTACGAGCTTAGCTATGCCGGGGCGGAGGAAGCCCTCAGGGAGTATGACGCGCGCGAGGCAGGGGAAAGCGCCCCGGACGGCGAACCCTTACCCACACCCTTTGATGAAAACGCCGCCGACGAGGAGGCGCGCCGCATCCGTGACCGCGTGCGCCAGATGGGATCGGTCAACGTGGGCGCCATCGAGGAATACGCGCAGATGTACGAGCGCTTCACCGATCTTAGCGCGCAGCGCACGGATCTCGAACGCGCCAAGAAGGACCTGGGCGCGCTGATCGCCCAGCTGCTGGAGCAGATGGAAACGGTGTTCGTCAAGCAGTTTTCCACGCTGCAAACGTATTTTTCCGAAACCTTTACCCGCCTGTTTGGCGGCGGCCGGGGCGAAATCAGCATGAGCGACCCCTCCGACCCGCTGGGCTGCGGCATCGACATCATCGTGCAGCCGCCGGGCAAGAAGCGCCAGCTGCTCAGCCTGTTTTCGGGCGGCGAGCGCGCGCTGACGGCCATCGCCCTGCTCTTTGCCATGCTCAAGCTCAAGCCCACGCCGTTTTGCATCCTCGACGAGATCGAGGCCGCGCTGGACGACGCCAACATCAGCTATTTTGCCGACTACCTCAAGGAATTCAGCCAGGACACGCAGTTCATCGTCGTCACCCACCGCAAGGGCACCATGGAACGCTGCGACACCCTTTTCGGCGTAGCCATGGAGGAACGCGGCGTGAGCAGCATGGTCAGCGTAAACCTGACCGATTACGAATAAGCAAGGGAGGCGCTTTGCCATGACCGAAAAAAAGAGCCTGTTTTCCCGCCTGAAGGAAGGGCTGTTTAAAAGCCGCGAGCATATGTCCGTGGCGATGGAGGCCGCCGTTCAGGACGACCGCCCCATCGATGAGGATTTTTACGACGATCTGCTGGACGCGCTGATCTTGAGCGATATGGGCGCGACCTGCGCCACCGAGGCCATCGACCGCCTGCGCGAGCGCGTCAGGGCGGAGCACCTGCGCTATGCGCCCCAGGCCAAGGAGGCGCTCAAGGGCATTCTGGTGGAGATGCTGGAGGTGGAAAAGCCCGCCCTGCACTGGCCCATGGTGACGCTCATGGTGGGCGTCAACGGCGTGGGCAAGACCACCACCATCGGCAAGCTCGCCCTGCGCTTTCAGGGGCTTGGCCGCACGATCATCCTCTGCGCGGCCGATACCTTCCGCGCCGCCGCCGCCGAGCAGCTGCAGGTCTGGGCCGACCGCGCGCGCTGCCCCATCGTGCGCCACAAGGAGGGCGCGGACCCCGCCGGCGTGGTGTTCGACGGCATTCAGGCCGCCAAGGCCCGCAACGCCGACCTGCTCATCGTGGATACGGCGGGCCGCCTGCACAACAAAAAGAACCTCATGGATGAGATGGAAAAGATGCGCCGCGTCATCGACCGCGAATACCCCGAGGCCACGGTGCGATGCCTCCTGGTGGTGGACGCCACCACCGGCCAGAACGGCCTTGCGCAGGCGCGCGCCTTCCGCGAGGCCGCGGGCATCAACGGCATCGTGCTGACCAAGCTGGACGGCACGGCCAAGGGCGGCATCGCTTTCTCCATCGTAAGGGAGCTGGGCGTGCCGGTGATGTATGTGGGCGTGGGCGAGGGCATCGAGGATTTGCAGTCCTTCAACGCCAGAGAATTTGTGGACGCCCTGTTTGAATGACCGGGGCAAGGGAGGGTTGACGCATGGTTCTGGGTTCGTTCTTCTTTAAACAGGAGGCGCGACGGGCGCTGCGCGGCAACTGGCAGCCCGCGCTGGTGGTCACCTTCTTCTCCGGCGTGTTTCTCACGCTCTCAAGCGTTCTGCAGGCGCTGTGGGTGCCGGACCCCGTGGTCTATGCCAGCTACGGTCTGCTCGACCGCTTCTGGCAGGAGCTGACCGCCGTGTCCCAGGCGGAATGGGCGGGGCTGATCGTGGTCAATCTTCTGGCGCTGCTTTTGTCCCCCGCGCTGATGCTGGGGTGCGACCGCTATTTCCTCAACCTCCTCGCCGGCCGGGACAGCGGCGTGCGCGAGGGCCTGCTGGGCCGCATGCGCATATGGCCCAAGGCCCTGTGGCTATACGTGCAGATGGGCGTGCGCATCTTCCTGTGGTCGCTTCTGCTGGTGGTGCCGGGCATTCTGGCGGCCATCCGCTACAGCATGGCGCCCTATTTCATGGCGCAGGACCCCTCCGTCAGCGCGTCCGAGGCCATTGAAAAGAGCAAGCACGCCATGAAGGAGATGAAGCTGGCGTACTTTTCGCTCATCATCAGCTTCATCGGCTGGTCGCTGCTGGCCAACGTGGCGCAGATGTTTCTGATGAGCTTTGGCGTGGTGATCGCGCTGGTGGCTGCGCAGTTCATGCAGGTGGCCATTTCAGCGTATATGAACGCCGCGTGCGCCTCCTTTTTCCTGACCGTTTCCAGCGAGGACGGCATGAACCGGGCCCGGCGTCAGATGCGCGACCGGCTTAGACAGATGGGCATGGACGACAGCGATATCAACCGCGCGGGCTTTGGAGAGAAATCGGCGGACGAGGACGACATGCCCGGAGGAGGAGAAGGGGACGGGACATGAAGCTGTTTGGAAAGCGGAAAATCAGCTTGAGCGCCGCGCCGCCGCTGCTTCAGACGCCCCGGCTGGTGCTGCGCGGCTTTGATCCCAGCGACGCCGTGGACGTGCTCGCCCGCGCGCGGGGCGAGGGGGCGGGAGCAATGGCCTCCGCTCCGCCATGCCAGTCCCATGAGGAGAGCCGGCGCACGGTGGAGGGGTTCATCCGTGGCGGCAGCACCTGGGCCGTCGTGGAGAAGCGCAGCGGCCATGTGATCGGCGCGGTGGCGCTGGGGCCGGACCCGGGGCGCGCGGTGGAAGGCGCGCTGGAGCTGGGCTACACGCTGGGCGAGCAGTACCGTGATCAGGGCTACGCCGTGGAGGCATGCGCGGCTGTGCTGGCCTATGCCTTCGACGAGCTGGACAGCCCGGTGGTGGGCGCGGGGCATGAGCTGACCAACCAGCGCAGCCGCCGCGTGTTCAAGAAGCTGGGCTTCACCTGCGAGGGCACGGTGCGCCGCGCGCGCACGCTGGCCGATGGCGGGTATGCCGATGAGATCCGCTACAGCCTGCTGCGGGAGGAATGCCGCCCGCAGCCTGCGCCCAAATGAGGAAGGGAGAGGCACCATGCCCCCGCTGAAACCCTATGATTCCGATTTGCCCTACAGCTACGCGCCGGGGGTATTCCCCGCGCTGGAGCTGATGAAAAACGCGCCCCAGCGCGCCCGGCGCCTGCTGCTCAGCGAGCGCGCCCAGGGCGAGGGCATCGACAAGCTGCGCCGCCTGTGCCGGGAGCACGGCGTGCGCGAGGAAGTCGCCGACAGAGCGCTTTCGCGCATCAGCGGCAAGCAGAACTGCTTTGCCGCCGTGGTCTTTGACAAGTGGCAGAGCGACCTGGACCCGCAGGCGCCGCACGTGGTGTTGCACCATCCCATGGATGAGGGTAACCTGGGCACCATCCAGCGCACGCTGCTGGGGCTGGGCATTCTGGATGTGGCGGTGATCCGCCCGGCGGCGGACCCGTTCGATCCCCATGTGGTCAGGGCCACCATGGGGGCGGTCTTTTCCCTGCGGGTCAAGCAGTACGACAGCTTTGAGGCCTACCGGGCCGAGCATCCCTCGCACGCGCTGTATCCGTTCATGCTGGACGGGTCGAAGCTGCTGGACGATGCATGCCGCGATCTCCGCACGCCCTATGCCCTGATCTTTGGCAACGAGGGCAGCGGCCTGCCGCCGGAATTTGCCGGCCTGGGGCAGGCGGTGCGCATCCCCCACAGCGACCGCATCGACTCGCTCAACCTGTCGGTGGCGGTCGCCATCGGCGCTTATGCCTTTACCCGGCCCGGTGCGGGCCTGAATCACGACTGATGAAAGGAGCTTATCCGATGAATGAGGCGTACAGAGAAGTGGCAGCCCAGCTGGAAAAGGGCATTCGCTATCTGGCGGAGGCGGCGGGGCTGAAACCCGGCGCGGCCGTGGTGCTGGGATGCTCCACCAGCGAGGTGGCCGGCGGCCACATCGGCAAAAACAGCGTGCCGGAGCTGGGCGACGCCCTCGCCGAGACGATGATCGCCGTATGCGGCGAACTGGGGCTGTGTCCCGTGTTTCAGTGCTGCGAGCACCTCAACCGCGCGCTGGTGATGGAGCAGGACCTGCTGGACCGTCTGCGCCTGACGCAGGTCAACGTGATGCCGGTGCCCAAGGCGGGCGGCAGCACGGGCGCGGCGGCGTATCAGCGCTTTGAGCACCCCGCCGTGGCGCAGTTCATTCAGGCGGACGCGGCCATCGACGTGGGCGATACGCTGGTGGGCATGCATGTGCGCCCGGTGGCGGTGCCCCTGCGCATGGAGGGAGGCTCCTTTGGGGTGGGCCAGGCGCATGTCACGATGGCGTATTCGCGCCTGCCGTACATCGGCGGCAGCCGGGCGCAGTATCCAAACGGCTGATGCGTCAAAGGACCATAACAAAACCGGGGGCGGACAGGCATCGCTTGTCCGCCCCCCCGGTTTGTGTATGGCATGCGCCGCACGTCCCGCGCTATTCAGGCCGGCTGCGCGCGGCGGCGCGGGCCTTCGCGCCGCCGCGCAGGTGGGTGAGAATCGTGGCGGCCGCACCGATAATCAGAAAGAGATAATAGGTCATAAAGCGCCATACCAGGAGCGCCAGGCCTGCCGTGCCCTGGGTGAACAGCCCCCGGTAATAGAGCAGGAAGCCGCCCTCCTGTGCGCCGCTGGCGCCGGGAAGGGGCGTGTAGCTGGCGCTCAGGAACAGGAGAAACGAAATGGTCAGCAGGTGATGCCAGGGCGTCCCCGTTTCCCCGAAAGCGCAGTAGACGAACAGCACCACCGACATCAGCCCCAGCACGCTCAAGGCGGACAGGCCCAGCTGAATGAGAATCTGGCGGGGATGGCGGCTCAGGCGCAGGACGCTGGCATGGTAGCTGTCCAGCATGCTGTTGACCCGCAGGGAGGCGACCTCCGCGTCCTTGACCAGATGCAGGCGATGCCCCAGCCGGATGAAAAAGGCGGCGATGCGCTGCACCAGCGGCCGGTGAAAGGCCACCAGCAGAATCAGCGGGACGGCGGCGAAGTTGATCAGCCAGCCGATGACCACCACCCAGCGCGCCCCGGCGAGCTGCCGGTCCACAAAGGACGCATTCCACAGCCACAGGACGGAGGCCATCAGCACGGTCATCAGCTGGTTGGCGATGAACTTCATGGAAATGCCGGAGGTGCCAATGCCGATGGGCACGCCCTTTTTGTTCATGTAATAGATCTGCATGGGCTGTCCGCCGCTGGCGCCGGGGGTGATGTTGCTATAGTAGAAGCCCATCAGGGAAATATAGAGCGCAAAGGACAGTTTGACCCCATACCCCTGCTTGCGCAGAAAATAGTGGTAACCCAGCGCGTCAAAGAACAGATAGGCAAACCAGCACCCCGCCGCGCCCAGCAGCCACCAGGGATCCAGCGTGAAGAGGGCCTCCCAGGCGTTTTCCAGGTCGCTGTTGCCAAAGGCGAGGATACACACCAGCGCGATGGTTGCGCCGATGAAGAGAAAGTTGATAAGCTTGCGGATACCGGGCTTCATGCGGGGCTCCTTTCAGCGTGCCGCGCGATCAAGCGCCGGTAACGCTCCAATACCTGTTCCATCAGCAAGGCCCATGGGATGGGAATGGTGTCGCGGGCGCGCGCGCCTGCGCGGGCCGCGCGGGGGAGCGCCTCCATGATTCCCGAAGCGATGCTGGCGGGATCAGCCTCGCACAGAAAGCCGTTGTCCCCATGCGTCACGCCCTCGGCCGAGCAGCTGCCGCGCACCAGCAGGGCGGGCGTACCCATGGCCGCGGCCTCGCGCACCACCATGGGCGCATTGTCATATACCGAGGGAAAGACCAGCAGATCGGCCCGGCGGTAGAGCGAGAGGATCTCCTCCCGGTCGCCCACAAAGCCGGTAAAAAGCACGCGGTCCTGAAGGTTCAGGGAGGCGGCCAGGGCCTTGAGCCGCTCCAGATCCTGCCCCGCGCCCGCCATGACAAGCTGGAAATCCTCCCCCTGATCGCGCAGCAGCGCGCAGGCGCGCAGAATCAGATGCGGGTTTTTCTTGAAATCCATCTGCCCCACGAACAAAAGGGTGCTGACGCCGTCGCGCAGGGACCGGCGCGCCAGTACGCGACGGTACGTCTCGTCGCTGACGGACTGCGGGTCGGTGCCGTTGGGCATGGTAATGACCGGCCCCCGGTAGCCGTACTGGCGCAGAACGTCCGCGGTTTTGTCATTGACGGCCCACACCTCGTCGCAGGTGCTGTAGAACGACACCACGTATTTCAGCGCCCACAGCGACAGGCGGCGGGAATGGGTGACGCGGTAAAAATCCTCGTAATACTTGCTGTGAAAGGTCGCGACCAGCGGAATCCTGCGCCTGCGCGCGATGCGGCGCGCCGCGCGTCCGGCCAGAAAGGGGGTATGGGCATGGACCACGTCAAAGGGCACGCTGCGCGCGGCGCGGCGAAAATCCCGGCCCAGCGCCGGGATGCCCACCCGGTAGGGCTCTCCCGGAATGGGCATGCTGGGATAGAGCAGCGTTTCCAGGCCGGGAACCGACGTGGCGGCGGCATCGCGGGGGGCGATATACAGGCACCGGTGCCCCATGCGGGACAGCGTCTGGCAATAGGCCAGCATCACCCGGCCCACGCCGTCCAGCGCCGGGGGATAGGTTTCGCAGAATTGGCCGATGATCACAGGGGCCTCCTAAAAAATCAATCGCACGGGATCAGCCGCAAAAGGGCGGCACGCCAGCATTATAGCAGAAGCGCGGGGCGGGCGCAAGGCGGGACGGGTTGCGCCGGAGCCTGCGTCGGGATATACTGTGAGGGTGCACAATGCCGGAGGAGGATAGGAAAGGATATGCCAAACATTCAGGATCATGCCTTGTCGGCAGGCGGCTTGACGCTGGCGGAGCGCCCCTTCGACGCGCTGGACAGCCTGATTTTGACCCAGCTGGTCTACATGCCCATGGAAGGGCTCATGGACCGGGGCGAGCGGCCCACGGTGGCGCAGGCCTGGGCGTATATCCGCGAGCATGTGGACTACGAGCGG
>DGYFI06202__coassemble_1017_pt1 | contig 13862 bp, 13 predicted proteins | sample DGYFI06202__metabat2_low_PE_001 | metagenome-assembled genome bin DGYFI06202
GCGCCATCTCCACGGCCTGCATCCCGTTTTCCGCCTCCGCCACCTCATAGCCGTCGAACACGGCGTACTTGGCGATCAGCTGGCGGATCATCTTTTCGTCGTCCACGACCAGCAGCTTCATCCCTCATCCACCCCGTTTCATTCTTCCTGCCTGGAGACCTTCGGCTGCGCGCTGTCCACCAGCGTGACCGTCAGGCTCTCTTCACCCTGGCTGCGCTCCAGCACCATTTCCAACGAGGCGGACGGCTCCAGCTCCGCGCGCAGCAGGCCAAACTCTCCGGTGGACGTGACCGGCACGCCGTTGGCGCTCACAATGCGATCGCCTGACCTGACGCCCGCCGCATAAGCCTCGCTGGCCTGATCGACCGCAAGCACATATACGCCCAGCGCATTCACATGATAGTGCGTGGCGGCATCCTGATCCTCGATGTCAATCAGCACCATATCCAGCGCGCCTTCTCCAAGCACCGTCTGGCCGGCGATATCCGCCCGGCCCTCCAACAGCGTCCAGAGGCCCAGCGCAAGGGCAGCCGTCGCCAGCGCCGCGGCCGCCATCACAATCACGCGCCTTCCGTTCATCTTGCAACCTCCTCTGCTTTGGTGCATCGCGCCGTTATCAAGGTAAGCCTTGCAGGTGAACGGTGCATGAACATGCGCTGAATGCTTGTCGAAAAGCTGCGTCAACCCTCCTGCTGCGTCTCAAAGGGCAGGGCGATGCGGTTGTTGTCAGCCTCCCAGAGCTTGTCCAGGCGGTAAAACTCACGTTCCTCCGTATGGAAGATGTGCACCAACACCGTGCCGTAATCCAGCACCACCCAGCGGCCCTCCTGCTGGCCCTCCTTGCGAAGCGGATAGACGCCTGCTTCTCCCAGGCGGTCCTCCACCTCGTCGGCCAGCGTCTTGACCTGCAGGGCGCTGCGGCCGCTGGCGATCACCATGGCGTCGGTGATGACCGTCATGCCGGACACATCCAGCGCTACAATATCCTGCGCCTTTTTGTCATAAAGGGTCGCGGCAATCTTCTGGATCATTTCGTTCATGCGTTTCGCTCCTTTGATGTTATGATCTGACCGGTCGGGTCGCTTCCGCCGGGACGAGTCGCGCCAGCCAGTCGGCCACGCGCTGCGTCGCCGGATGGGGCGTGGTCTTCTGTGAGCGCACATAGGCCAGCGTGCTTTCCAGCGAATAGCGCATGGCCGCCACCAGGTCGCTTTGCGCCAGCTCGCGCACCTTTTCCAGCGCCGGGTAGCTGCGGCGCGAGGGTTCGATCTTGTCGGCCAGGTAGACGATCATGTCCAGGGGAAGCATGCCCACCTTGCCGGTCGTGTGGCAGCGAATGGCGGACAGCACGTTGGGGTCGCGCACGCCGAACTCCCGCTCGGCCACCACGGCGCCCACCGGGCCGTGCAGCAGGTTTTCGCTTTGCAGGGTTTCCTTGTCCAGCAGCAGGCGGCTTTCCCGTGCGATGCGCTGCTGCTGGGCCAGCGGCATGCACTTGGCGCAGTCGTGCATCAGCCCGGCCATGGCGGCCTGGTCCACGTTCATGCCATGCAGGCGCGCGAGCTCCCGCGCGGTGGCGGCCACCAGCAGGGAATGCACAAGCCGCTTGTCCGTCAGCAGCTGGCGCAGGCGCGGATAGTACGCCGCCGCGCCACGCGGGCTTTCACGGCAACCATACAGGCCCATGATGCGGATGTATTCCAGCACCTGCGGCCGAACGCCATGGGGTGTTTCCCCATGTGACAACGCCTCACGGATGGCCGTGGCCGATTCAGCGTCCGGCGGCAGGGACAAAAACGCAAACCTCGCCCCACGCTCCTCCAGCGCGCGAACCTCCGGATGCAGCGCCAGCCCGCCGGTTTCCCGGCTGCACACCAAAAAGCGGCACAGGGTGAACACCTTCTCCGGCCTGCGCCAGTTGCGCAGGTCAAAGAGCGTATCCTCCCCGATGAGGTAGTACAGCTCCGCACCCGGCATTTGCTTTTGCAGCCTGGTCAACGTATCCACCGTATAGGTTACGCCTTCGCGGTCAATTTCCATGCGCGAGGCGGTAAATCCCGGTATGCCGCTCACTGCAAGACGAGTCATTTCATACCTGTATTCCGCGTCCGCCAGCCCGTCATGCTTGTGCGGCGGATTTCCGGCAGGCAGGAAAATCACGCGATCCAGCTTTTGTTCCCGCTTTGCGCAGGCGGCGATTTCGATATGCCTGTTATGGATGGGATTGAAGCTCCCGCCCATGATGCCGATGCGCTCCTTTGGCACGGCTGCGCCTCCCTTCAGAGTGAAACCCTACGCACTCATTATACAGGAAAAACCCACCGCTGACCATACCAAAATCCCTTCTGGCGGAACATGCGACCGTTTCGCGGGCGAAAATGCCTCCAAGCGCCCATGACAAAAGGCGGCGGGCACGACCCTGTCCGCCGCTTTCTGCTATGGGATTGAGGCGCGTTACATCACGCCCTTTTGAAGGATAACACAGCCGAAGGGCTTGGTTTCGCTGGTGCACACGGTCACATAGGCCCGCCCCGCCTTTTCATAGAACCTGGTGCGCTCGATTTCGCCCACGCAGCTCACGTCATAGCCGTGTTTGGCCACGACTTCCTTCACGCCGTCCCAAACGGGCGAGCTCTCCACGACCATGCCGGAATCCGCATCCGGAATCATGTACTGGATGGGGTGCTTCTCAAAATCCACATCCAGAGGCACCAGCTTGAGGATGGCGTCCAGCATCTGCGCCACGCCGCAACCCTTTGCCTGGATGCTCACGGCATTGGGCGCCTTGGTGATGGGCGGATAGAAATGATCCACGATGGCGATCAGGTCCCCATGCCCGGTGTCCGCCAGCGCCTTGAGTAGATCGGAACCGATGATGTCAGGAATGCCACGCAACATAGAATCCATGCCTCCTTGCATTGATGAGCGGAAAACCGCCGCTTTTTTGGCTTTGCCTTTTTATTTGCCGGCCTTAAGCAGCTTGATGATCCGGCTGGTACCCAGGCGGCTGGCGCCCAGCGCCACAAAGCGCTCCGCATCCTCCAGGGTGGAAATGCCGCCCGCGGCCTTGATTTTCACATTGGGACCCACATGCTTGGCAAAGAGTTCGATATCGGCAAAGGTCGCGCCCGCAGTGGAGAAGCCGGTGGACGTTTTGATAAAATCGGCGCCGGTATCCGTAACCACCTTGCACATGGCGATTTTTTCCTCGTCGGTCAGTAGGCAGGTCTCAATGATGACCTTGAGCACCTTCTCGCCCACCGCGGCTTTCAGACGGCGGATCTCATCGGCCACATAGGAAAGATCGCCGGCCTTGAGCATGCCGATGTTGATGACCATGTCGATCTCCTCCGCGCCGTTTGCGAGGGCTTCGCGGGTTTCGAACTCCTTGGCCGCAGGGGTCATGTTGCCGTTGGGGAAGCCCACCACGGTGCAGATGGTCATTCTGCCCTGCACGTACTGGTGCGCCTTAGCCACGTAGCAGGGCGGGATGCACACCGACGCAGTGCCGTAGGCGATAGCCTCGTCGCACAGCTTTTGAATTTCCTCCCAAGTCGCGGTCTGCTTGAGCAGCGTATGATCCACCATGGAGCACAGTTCCTTTGGATTCATCGACGTATCCTCCCCTATCCGGCCAGGCGATTTATCCGGACGCCTGCTGCGCATGCGCCCAAACCGCCCTGTGCCGTTTTGTTCCGGTTCGCTCCTGTCTGGTATAAGTATACAAAAGCGGTCAAGGCCCGTCAATACAAAAGTTGCGCCGTCTTTCCGCCGCCCGTTCGATTCGATGGGCGGCGGCGCGTTGCAGCCGTTTTTGCGTTCTTTGATTTATGCTGTTAAGATAGGAAAAAAAGGGAATACTTTCCCGCAGGGAACGCATTCGGAGCTTGCGGGGAGGGACGCGCATGCAGAAGTACAAACCCAGGACGCCGCTGGCGAGCGTATCGGACCGTGTGCTGCGCGTGATGATCACCTGCGGCCTGGGCATAGGGTGGTTTGTGTACCTGTGGGGCATGCGCCTGACCGCGCTGACGGCGGGCGTCGCCTTCGGGGGACTGCTGTGGCTGTCCGCCCGGCAGTTCGGCAAAAAGAGCATGCTCCGGCGCGAAAAGCAGATGCGGCGCATCATCGGCGGCGAGCTGGCGCTGGGGCGGCTGCTTCTGATGCCGCCGCGGCACGCGGCCTTTCAGGCGGCGCTGTGGATTGCGCCGCGCGCGCCGGTGCAGATGCAGCGGGCGTTGGAGTGGGGCGTGACCGGCACGCTGGAGGACAGGCCCGTGCTGATCAAGCTGATCGCCCAGCATGAAAGCGTGCCGGTCACGGTGCAGCAGGTGGTGGAGGCGGCGCGGGAGATGCGCGCCCAGAAGGCGGAAAGTCTGATTCTGTGCCTGACCGCCCCGGCCATGCCCGAGGCGCTGGCCTATGCCGCCGGGTTTGACCCGCCCATCCGCGTGATCGGCCGTCAGGAGATGATCGACCTGGCGGGCCTGTGCAGCCCTGCCACCGACGAGGACCTGAGCCGCCTGGGAAAAAGAAAAAAGGCCCGCGCCAGTCCAAAGGACTGGGCGGACCTGGTGCTGGCTCCCTCGCGCGCAAGGCGCTATTTCTGGTACGGCATGGGCATGAGCGCGCTGGCGCTGGTGACGGGGCAGCGCTTCTACCCCGTCCCGGCGGCGGTGTGCCTCCTGCTGTTTGCCGCCTGCAAACTGCGTTCCCTGCGGACGGCGCAGCATGAATAACACGCTTTATCCCCGTGCGCATGCGTTGGCCAGGGCGATCCATGCCTCCACGCCCAGGGCCTCGCCCCGCACGGTTTCCGCAAGCCCCAGGGACCTTAACGCCGCGCGCAGAGCTTCGCCCTCCACCACACCCTTGAGCGCATTGGTCAGCGTTTTGCGGCGTAGGGAAAAGCCGGCCCGCACCATGCGCCACAAAAGCGCTTCATCCGCGACGGATGCGGGCGGCTGCGCGCGCATCTCCATGCGCACAAAGGCGCTGTCCACCTTGGGCGGCGGCGTAAAGCATTCCGCCGGCACCACCTGCACCAGCCGCGGGATCGTCAGGTACTGGCAACGCACGCTGGTCAGGCCATAGGCGGACGTGGAAGGCGCGGCAAGCAGCTTGTCCGCGACCTCCTTTTGCACCATGACGGAGATCTGCCGGATGGGCAGACGGCTTTCCCAAAGCAGGTCCAGGATGGGGGTGGTGATGTTGTAAGGAATGTTGGCGATCACGAAGAACCCTTCGCCCAGCGGCCGGCAGATTTCGGCGAGGTCCAGCCGGCGCACGTCGCCCTCAATGATGGTCAGGTTGTCGAAAGCGCCGGTGGCCGCGCGCAGGAAGGGCAGCACATCACGGTCCACCTCCACGGCCACCACGCGGCCCGCCGCCTCGCACAAGCACCGGGTCAGCGTGCCCGCGCCGGGTCCGATCTCCAGCACCCCGTCCTCCCGGCTGACGCCCGTGGCCGCTACCAGCGAGCGCAGCAGCGCCTCGTCATAGAGGAAGTGCTGGCCCAGGTCATGCTTGTAGACAACGCCCTCCGCCGCGCGGCGGCGCGCCTGCTGAAAGGATTTCTTCACGGTTTCTCCCCTTCGTCGATCTGCACAAGGTCACGGCCAAAAGCCTCGATCAGGGTGCGCTGCGCCTCGTCCCGCACGCTCTCCATACGCTTTTCCTCCGCGTTCTGTTCCAAAACCGCCTCAAAGGTGAGCGGCGTGCCCGCCGCCTCGCTCAATGCCTTGGCGATGCGGTCACGTCGCGCCTGCTGGTTGAGGCGCACATAGCTGAACTCCTTCTTGCTGGCGGGGATGAGCACCTGATAGACCGTGCCCTTGGCCCCGATGAAGCGCTCCTTGCGAAGCAGGCCGTAGAGCGGCGGCTCATTCTTGGCCAGGTCCTGCAGGGCCTTGTCCCAGATGGCCTTCGCGTCCCCCGAAACGGGAGCGGCCTTGGGGGCCGGAGCGGCCTTGGCAGCGGGCTTTGCCGCGGGGGCTTCGGCCTTTGCCGGCGCGTCGCCGCCGGAAGCGGGCGCGGCGGACGGGGCAGCGGCCGGAACCAGCTTTCCGCTTTGCAGATCATTTTCCAGCCGCGCCAGCTTGGCTTCCAGCTCCTCCACGCGCTCTGCCAGCGCCGCGGTGTCCTCGCCGGACGCCGGCTCACAGGCGTGCAGCGCGGCGCTCTCCAGCCCGATACGGGGCGTGGAGGCAAAGCGCAGCTCGCCTTCGGCGCGCATGAACAGATCCAGCATGCGCAACAGCCGCCCCTGCGACATGCCTTCCGCCTGCGCGCGGTAACGCGCCTCGTCCTCCTCGGTCACGTCCAGGATGGAAGCGGCGTCCCGGCTCACGGCCTTGACGGTGAGCAGCGCGCGGCAATGCGCGCTCACCTCGCGCAGGAACGCCTGCGGCTCCCGGCCGGAGCGCATGAGCTCGTCCACCTTCCGCATCACGCCGCCCTCGTCCCGACTGGAAAGGAGGTCGAAAAAGCTGAAGAGAAATTCCCGGTCGCTGGCGCCCAGCAGATCGCGCGTGAGCGCGGCGGTGATTTTCCCATCCTCCGCGCCTGCCACGCACATGTCCAGAATGCTGAAGGCGTCGCGCATCGCGCCCTCGGCGGCGCGCGCCACCATGCGCAGGGCCTCCTCCTCGGCCTCCACGCCCAGGTCGTCCAGCGCCTCGCGCATGCGGCCGACCATCAGCGAGGAGGGGATGCGGCCAAAATCATAGCGCTGCACGCGGGACAGGATGGTGGCGGGCAGCTTCTGCGGCTCGGTGGTGGCCAGGATGAACACCACATGCGCGGGCGGCTCCTCCAGCGTCTTGAGCAACGCGTTAAACGCCGCGGTGGAGAGCATGTGCACCTCGTCGATGATGTACACCTTGTAGCGGCCCAGCTGCGCGGGGTAACGCACCTGCTCCAGCAGCTCGCGGATGTTATCGACGCTGTTGTTGCTGGCGGCGTCCAGCTCCAGCACGTCCATGGTGGTTTCGCTCATGATGGCCCGGCAGGCCTCGCACTGGCCGCAGGGGTCGCCGTGGCTGGGATTGAGGCAGTTGATGGCGCGGCTCATGAGCTTCGCCATGGTGGTTTTGCCCGTGCCACGGCAGCCGCAGAACAGATAGGCGTGCGCGATGCGCCCGTCCTCGATCTGCCGCCGGAGGGTTTTGACCGTCGCCGTCTGTCCCAGCACCTGCTCAAAGGTCTGGGGCCGCCATTTGCGGTACAATGCCTGATACGCCATATGATACCTTCCCTCAAAACAAGGTTGCTCCTGTTTCATCTCACCTATCATAGCGTTTTCGTGCGGTCAGGTCAAGGACAAAGCAGGAGTCCGGGCGGCGAATCCCGTATATTACATCATGATTCCAGATTTTACGAAAGAGGAGAGGAGGAAACGGCATGACCATCCGCGAGCGGCAGGAGCAGGACGAACAGGCCCGCCTGTCCCCTTACGCCGCCCTGTCCTCCCGAAGCGCCGGGCGCGCCCATCCCATTTCCGTCTGCGACCTGCGCACCTGCTACCAGCGCGACCGCGACCGCATCATCCACTGCAAGAGCTTTCGCCGCCTGAAATACAAGACGCAGGTGTTCCTCACCCCCATGGGCGACCATTACCGCACCCGCCTGACCCATACGCTGGAGGTTTCCCAGGTGGCGCGCACGCTGGCGCGCAGCCTGCGCCTCAACGAGGATCTGACCGAAGCCGCCGCCTTGGGGCATGACCTGGGCCACACGCCTTTTGGGCACATCGGTGAAAGTACGCTCAACCGCCTGCTGCCCGGCGGCTTCCGCCACAACGAGCAGAGCCTGCGTGTGGCCGAGCGGCTGGAAAACGACGGCGCAGGGCTCAACCTGTGCCGGGAAACGCTGGACGGAATTCTCAACCATTCCGGGCAGACCGAGCCAAAGACGCTGGAGGGCTGGTGCGTGCGCCGCGCCGACCGCATCGCCTACATCAACCATGACATTGACGACGCCATCCGCGGCGGCATCCTCAAGCCCTTCGAGCTGCCGCGCCGGTGCCTGAGCGTGCTGGGCGAGACGCATGGGGAGCGTATCGACACCATGATCCGCGACATCGTGACCACCTCGGCGGACCAGCCGTTTGTCAGGATGTCCGCGGAGGTGCAGCAGGCCAGCGACGAGCTGCGTGCCTTTCTGTTTGAATATGTATACCACGACGAATGGCGCAAAAAGGAGGAGGCCCGCTGCGACTATATCCTCACGGCGCTCTACGAGCACTATCTGGCGCATCCGGAGCAACTGCCGGCCGAATACCTGGAGATCAACTTCACCGAGGGCGCCGAGCGCGCCGTGTGCGATTTCATCGCCTGCATGACGGACCGCTACGCCATCGACCAGTTTTCGGAGATTTTTGTGCCGGGCGCCTTTGGCCGCCGGTAACGTGTCAAGGTCAGGAATTGTCGGAAATTGTTGAACGTTTGGCAGGAATCTCACCCGTGGCGGCGAATGAATAGGAGTGGGTGAAGGAATACATGGCCGGAAGGTACCCCCCGCAATGGTTGGACGAGCTCAGGGCGCGCGCCGACATCGTAAAGGTGATCGGCTCGTATGTGACGCTGAAGAAGAACGGGCATAGATATGTTGGTCTGTGCCCGTTTCACAACGAAACGGCGCCCTCCTTTTCCGTGGACGAGCAAAAGCAGGTGTATCACTGCTTCGGCTGCAAGGCCGGGGGCAGCGTCATCCAGTTCGTGATGGACATTGAGCGCCTGTCCTTCCCGGAGGCGGTGGCTTTCCTGGCCGAGCAGCTTCACATGCCCCTGCCGGAGATGCAAAACGACCCGGCCTATGAAAAGCGCCGAACGCTCAAGGAGCGCATCTACCTGGCCAACCGCACGGCCGCACGGATGTACCACCAGCTGCTCTGGCAGTCGGAGGGAGCCGGCATTCTTCATTACCTTCAGCAGCGCGGGCTGTCGGATGCGGTCATCCGCCGTTTCGGCATCGGCGCCGCCCCTTCCTCGGCGCAGGTCGGCCGGCGGCTGATGGAGGAGGGCTTCACCGAGGAGGAGCTCGTTCAGGCCGGCCTGATGCTCCGTCGCGAGGGACGCGCCTTCGACATGTTCCGAAACCGTGCCATGTTCCCCATCATCGACGCGTACGGAAACGTGCTGGGCTTCGGCGGACGCGCCATGGGCGATGCGATGCCCAAGTACCTCAACACCTCCGATACGCCGGCCTTCAACAAGCGCTACACCGTATTTGCGGCCAATCTGCTCCGCAAGGCCAGGGGCCTGACCCGGGTCATTCTGGTGGAGGGGTACATGGATGTGGTGGCCCTGTCCCAGTTCGGAGTGGAGGGCGTGGCGGCCACGCTGGGCACGGCGCTCACCCCCGAGCAGGCGAGGCTCCTGCACCGCTTTGCGCCGGAGGTGCATATCGCCTACGACGGCGACCGCGCGGGCCAGAAGGCCATCCTGCGTGGGCTGGAAGTGCTGGAGGCCGAAAACGTGCCCGTGCGCGTGCTGGATTTCCCAGGCGGGCTGGACCCGGACGAGTTCATCCGCCAGGAGGGGCTGGAAGCCTTCCAGGCGCTCAAGCCCATTTCCGCCGTGACCTACCGCATGCGAAGAGAGAAGGAACGGCATGACGTAAGCACCGAGGAAGGCCGCACCGAATACGCCAAGGCCTGCGCCGCCATTCTGCGCGACGTGAAGGAGCCGGTCGAGCTGGAAAACCATTTGCGCCATCTTTCGGTAGAAACCGGCTTTTCCAGAGAGGTACTGCTTCAGCAGGTAGGCGCTTCCCCGACGCCCAAACCCGTTGCGGCTCCCAGGCGCGAGGGCTTTCGCCAGAAGGCGCGGGAGGTCTCGCAGGTGGATTGGACCGCGCGCACGCTGCTGGCGGTGCTGGCGACTGGCCGATTGCCAAAAGGCAGCGTATCGCCGGAGGATTTTGAGGACCCGCTGCTGCGTTCTTTATGCGAGGGGCTGCTGGCGGGCGAAAGCGCCGCGTCGCTCATGGAGCGCCAGACCGACGATCAGGGCCGCGCCGTGATCGGCGATATCCTGAGCGTGGATACCGACCTGGACGACGAAGGCCTGATGCATATGGCCCAGGATTGCCTCAAAAGGCTGCGCAGGCAGCGTTTGGAACGGGCCCTGGACCAGATTCAGCAACATTTGCCCACCTTGACCGGCGAGGAGCGCGAGCGTGAAACGCAGCGCGCTATCGCCCTCACGCAACAGCTGCTTGACCTGAAATGATTTTTCCCCCCCCCGCGCACGATGAAGGAGTGATGAAGTTGAGTCAGAATCAGTCGCCTGAAGCGATCAAAGTGAAGCTCAACGAACTATACGAGGACGCCAAGAACAAGGGCACCGTAACCCGCGACGAGGTCGCCAACCAGCTCATGGAGATGGAGATCGACGCCGACCAGATGAACAAGATCTACGAAACGCTCGAAAGCATGGGCGTGGACGTAGTGGCGGAGTTTGATCCCGTTCCTCCTGAAGAGCTGATCGAGCCGGAGCAGATTGACTTGAGCGTGCCGGAGGGCATCAGCATCGACGACCCCGTGCGCATGTACCTCAAGGAGATCGGCAAGGTCCCTCTTTTGACGGCCGAGGAGGAAATTGACATCGCCCAGCGCATGGAGCAGGGCGACGAAGAGGCCAAGCAGAAGCTGACCGAAGCCAACCTGCGCCTGGTGGTTTCCATCGCCAAGCGCTATGTGGGCCGCGGTATGCTGTTCCTGGATCTCATTCAGGAGGGCAACCTGGGCCTGATCAAGGCGGTGGACAAGTTCGACTACCGCAAGGGCTACAAGTTCTCCACCTATGCCACCTGGTGGATCCGGCAGGCCATCACCCGCGCCATCGCGGACCAGGCCCGCACCATCCGCATTCCCGTGCATATGGTGGAAACCATCAACAAGCTCATCCGCGTATCCCGTCAGCTCTTGCAGGAATACGGCCGCGAGCCCACGCCCGACGAGATCGCCAAGGTGATGAACATCAGCGAAAACAAGGTGCGCGAGATCATCAAGATCGCGCAGGAGCCCGTCTCGCTGGAAACCCCCATCGGCGAGGAGGAGGACAGCCACCTGGGCGACTTCATCCCCGACGACGACGCGCCCGCGCCCGCCGAGGCCGCCAGCTTCACCTTGATGAAGGAGCAGCTTCTGGACGTGCTGGACACGCTTACCCCGCGTGAGGAAAAGGTGCTTCGCCTGCGCTTTGGCCTGGACGACGGCCACCAGCGCACTTTGGAGGAAGTGGGCCGCGAGTTCAAGGTGACCCGCGAGCGCATCCGCCAGATTGAAGCCAAGGCGCTGCGCAAACTGCGCCACCCCAGCCGCTCCAAAAAACTCAAGGATTACCTTGACTGACGGGTCTCATCGCCGCGCGCCCACGCTGGACGGGCGGCTTTCCGCCGCCATGGCGCTGGCGGAGGGCACGCAGGTATTTGCCGACATCGGCGCGGACCACGGCCGTTTGAGCGCGGTGCTGCTGCTGAGCGGCGCGCGGCGCGCGCTGGTGGCCGACGTAAGCGCCGCGGCGCTGGAAAAGGCCCGCGGGCGGCTTCGCGCCCTGGAGCTGGACAAGCGCGCCACCTTTGCCGTAGCCGACGGGCTTGCGGCGCTGGATGCCTTGGAACAGGTCCCCGACACCGTGTTTGTGCTGGGGATGGGCGGGGAGACCATCTGCGGCATATTGCAGCGGGGATATGCGCGCCTTCAGGGCGCGGCGCTGATTCTGGGCGCGCAGACCGATTTGCCCATGGTGCGCCGCACGGTGTGCGAGGTGGGCTACCGCATCCGCCGCGAGCTGATCGCCTCGGCTGGCGGACGGGATTATGTGCTGATGCGCTGCACGCCCGCGCTGGCGAACGAAGCCGCCTACACGGAGCGCGAATGCGTGCTGGGGCCGGGGTTGCTCATGGACCCGTCCCCGGAGTGGCGGCGCGTGCTGGAGCGGCGCAGACGGCTTTTGGAGCAGGAAATAGCGGCCATGGAACGGGCCGGATTGGACAAGGACCGGGAGCGCCTGGCCTTGAGCGGGCGCGAGCTGGCCTATGTGAGCGGGCAGCTCCGCCGCATGCAGGAGCCCGAAGCGGAAGGAGGCGGTGCGCCGTGAAGGTAAGGGATGTACTGAACTGGCTGGACGCGCTTGCGCCCTTTGACAGCGCCGAAGATTTTGACAACGTGGGGCTGCTTCTGGGCGATGCGGACGCGTCCGTTCGCGGCGTGACCTTTGGCATGGACGTGACGGAGGCGCTCGTGGACGATGCGCTGGCGCATGGGGACGAGCTGATCGTGACCCATCATCCGTTCATTTTTCATGCGCTCAAGCGCATAAACTATAATGAGCCCCAGGGCCGCGCGCTTTTGAAGCTGACTGCAAACCGCCTGTGCGTGATCGCCGCGCACACCAACTGGGACAAGGCCCCCGGCGGCATCAGCGACAGCCTGGCGCAGGCGCTTGGGCTGACGGGCGTATCCGCCCCAGACGACTTTTTGCGGCTGGGTTCGCTGGCCGTGCCGCTTTCTCCCGCGGAGCTGGGCGCGTTGGTTCGTCAAAAGCTGCACATCGGCCCGCGCTGCTATCCCGCCTCCGGTGCGCCCATCACGCGCGTGGCTGTGGCCGGCGGCGCCTATGGAGAGGGCTACGCCCTGGCTGCGGCAAGCGGCGCACAGGCCTTTGTGGTGGGCGAGGTGCGGCATCATGAGCTGCTGGACGCCTGTGCCCGCGGCCTTACAGTCTACGACGCGGGGCATTTCCCCACCGAGCTGCCCGGCGTGATGTCCCTGTATGAACGCTTTCTCGCGGATGCGACCCGCTCCGGCTGGCCGGTGAAGGCGCACCTGCATTTTCAGCCCCCCTACGCGGGCGCGCTTCTGGCCCCCTGAGGGCATCCCCTACGAACCACAAGGAGGTACGCATGGAACAGACTGAATTGCTGTGGCAGTATCAGCAGGCCGATATGGCTGCCGACGCGTTTGAGACGGAGATCAAGCGAAACCCCAACCGCCTGGCGCTCAAAAAAAACCGTGAGTTCTTGGTGGAACAGCAGAATACCGTCAAGCGCATGGAGCAGGAAGTAGCCGAAATGGTGGACCGTGTGGATGTGATCAAGGTAGCCATCTCCCGCATGGAGGACCAGCTCTCCGCCCTGCAAAAGCGCATGGAGGCCACCCCGCCCGCCGATCTGAAGCAGGCCCAGGAAATGAGCCGCGACGCGCAGAAGCTGCTTTCCGATCTCACCGACTATGAGCAGGAGATGAAGCGCATCCAGAAGGACGCAGCCGACCGCGACCGGATGGAAAAGGAAATCCGCATCAAGTACGCCAAGGTCAAGGCCGAGTACGACAAGCAGAAGGTGGCTTACGAGGCCGAATACAAGGATCAGATGCGCCAGCTGGAGGAAAAGCGCGCCCAGGTTCAGGCCCGGGCCAAGGATATTGACCCCGCGCTGCTGGAAAAGTACAACGTGATCAAAAAGCACTGCATCCCCCCGGTGGCCCGGCTTTACGGCGATCAGTGCGGCGGCTGCAACATGAGCTTGCCGCAGGTTACGCTGCGCAAATTTAAAAATGACGCCAAGTACATCGAGTGTGAAAACTGCGGCCGTCTGATTATCCAGTAATGTTCGCGCGCTTTCGGGGCCGCCGGAGAACCGGCGGCCCCGGCGCGCTTCTTTATTTCCCCATCACAAAGGAGGAACGGCCATGAACATGGTGAACATCATCGAAAAAAAGAAGCTGGCGCAGGCGCTGGATGCGGAGGAGATCGAGTGGTTCGTGCGCGGCGCGGCGGACGGCAGCATTCCGGACTATCAGCTGGCGGCCCTGCTGATGGCCATTCGTCTCAATGGCATGAGCCGCGAAGAAACGG
>DGYFI06202__coassemble_1022_pt1 | contig 13838 bp, 11 predicted proteins | sample DGYFI06202__metabat2_low_PE_001 | metagenome-assembled genome bin DGYFI06202
CGCGACCGTCAGGGAAGCGCGAATGATTGAGCAACTGATGATCCCCCTGCACCCCGTACTTTGTCAACACCCTGAACCGTTGACGGATTTCCGTCAACGGTCAGCCTGTCAAAAAAGGTCGCATTATGCGGCCTTTTTTGTTATACTAAGGACAGGTGATGAAGATGCTAAAGAAAGAAGCGGAGCAGCGCCAGGCGATAGAAATGCTGTGCACAGATATGCTGGTACCCAAGGGACACTTGCTGCGGAAGATCGACGCAGCGGTGAATTTTGCGCGCATATACGAATTGGTAGAAGACTTGTACTGCGAGGATAACGGACGGCCCAGCTGTGATCCGGTGGTTCTGTTTAAGCTGGTGCTGATCCAGCATCTGTTTGGCATCCGTTCTCTGCGGCAGACCATGCGGGATGCGGAAGTGAATGTGGCCTATCGATGGTTTCTGGGGTACACCATGTCGCAGCAGCTGCCGCACTTTGCAACCATCAGCTACGCATTCCGGCATCGATTTACAGCCGAAGTAATCGAAGGTGTGTTCCGGTGGATACTGGAGGAAGTTGCCCGGGCAGGATACCTGTCTGCGGAAGTCGTGTTTGTGGATGGAACGCATATCAAAGCGAATGCGAACCTGAAAAAGCAAATGAAAAAGGCCATACCGGTTGCAGCGAAACGCTATCAGGAGCAACTGGATGAGGAGATCGAAGCGGATCGCGCAGCACATGGAAAGAAACCGCTGAAGAAGGATGATGACGATGACGGACCTTGTGCGTCTGGGAAGGAAAAAATGGTGGCAGAATCCACCACTGACCCGGAAAGCGGAGTATTCCACAAGGGAGAGCACAAGAAATGCTTTGCGTATGAGGCGCATACCGTATGCGACAGACGGGGCTATATATTGGAGACGGAAATTACGCCCGGTAACGTTCATGACAGCGTAGCATTCGATACGGTATTTGAGCGCCTGAAGGCACATTATCCGGAAGTACAAGTCGTTACAGCGGATGCAGGGTACAAAACGCCATGGATTTGCAAACAAATCTTCGATAGTGGAAAAATCCCATCGCTTCCCTACAAACGGCCCATGACAAAGAAAGGGAACCTGCCCTGGTATGCGTATGTGTACGATGACTATTACGACTGTGTCCTATGCCCGCAAGACAAGGTTTTGAGCTATGCCACCACCAACCGTGAAGGATATCGGGAATATAAGAGCAAGGGCTACATCTGTCAAAGCTGCCCAGTTCGGGAAAGATGTACGCAAAACCGGCAGTACACAAAAACCGTTACTCGCCATATCTGGCAAGAGTATCTGGAGCGGGCAGAAGACATCCGGCATTCACCGTTGGGCAAGGCAACCTACGCTCTGCGTTCGCAGACAATTGAGCGCGTCTTTGCAGACGCCAAAGAGAAACACGCAATGCGTTATACTCCATATCGAGGGCTGGCCGCGGTCACCGCATGGGTCAAGCTCAAGTTTGCTGCGATGAATCTCAAGAAACTCGCCCTCCACAAGTGGCGACCTTTTCTGCTTTTCTATCTTCACCTACTACAAGAAGCCACTTCGCTACGATGCAATGTGGCTTCTTTGACAGGCTGAGAAGCGGGCAATGAACGCCCGCTTCTTTTCGTTAGCCTTAAATCCGACGACCCTTCCGCTTGACAGGCCCTCCCGTCAATGCTATAGTATGGGTATACCCCTATAAGTATATTTCGGGAGGCGCTTATGAAAACGCTGGTGCAAAAAACCGAGGCTTTTCTGGAATGGGGCGGCATCCGAAAGGAAATCACGCTGCTGGCCCTCTCCGGCGCGGCGCTGGTGGCGAGCATCTTCGACCTTCTGCCCCTGCCGTTTGACGCGGCGTGGGTGGCCATCGTGCTCTGCGGCGTACCCATCGTGCTTGAGGCGCTCATCGGCCTGATTACGGCCTTTGACATCAAGGCCGACGTGCTGGTGTCCCTTGCGCTGATCGCTGCGGTGCTCATCGGGGAGGACTTCGCCGCGGGCGAGGTGGCCTTCATCATGCAGCTGGGCGCGCTGCTGGAGGACGTGACCGTGGCCCGTGCGCGGGCCGGCATCGAGAAGCTGGTGCACCTGACCCCGCAGACGGCCCGCCTGCTGCTTCCTGACGGTGAGAACATTGTGCCCGCCGGGCAGGTCCGGGTGGGCGACCGGCTGCGCGTGCTGCCGGGCGAGAGCATCCCCGTCGACGGCGTGATCACCTCCGGCCAGACCTCCATCAATCAGGCGGTGATGACCGGCGAATCGCTGCCTGTGGACAAAACGGTGGGGGATGAGGTATCCAGCGGCACGGTCAACCAGTATGGGGCCTTCGAGATGCGGGCCACCAAAGTGGGGGAGGACAGCTCCATTCAGCGCATGATCCGGCTGGTGCAGTCCGCCGACGCGGGCAAGGCGCGCATCGTGGGGCTGGCGGACCGCTGGGCCACCTGGATTGTGGTGATCGCCCTGACCGCCGCGGCGCTCACGTGGCTGATTACGGGCGAGATCATCCGCGCGGTCACGATTCTGGTGGTGTTCTGCCCGTGCGCGCTGGTGCTGGCCACGCCCACGGCCATCATGGCGGCCATCGGCAACGCGACCCGGCACGGCTTTCTGGTGCGGGAGGGCGACGCGCTGGAACGGCTGGCCGACGTGCGCAAAATCGCCTTTGACAAGACCGGCACGCTTACCTGGGGCACGCCCCGGGTGGTGACGGTGGCAAGCGCTCTCCCCGGCCTGGACCGCGCGGGGCTCTATGCGCTGGCGGCGGGGGCGGAGCGGCTGTCCGAGCACCCGCTGGGCAAGGCCGTGGTGGCGGGATACCGCGAGGAAACCGGCTGCGAAACCGATCCGGCAACGGCGTTTGACATGCTGCCGGGGCGCGGCGTGAGCGCCGACGTGGACGGGCGGCGCGTGCTGGCGGGCAATCCGCAGCTGCTGGCGGAACACGGCGTGACCATCCCGGCGGACGCGCAGCGCCAAAAGCTGCTGGAGGAAGGCTGCACGATGATCTACATGGCGGTGGACGGCGCCTTTGCCGGCTACATTGCGCTATCCGACACGCTGCGGGAGGAGAGCGCCGCCACGATTGCGGCGCTGGAGGCGGCGGGCGTGCGGCCCGTGCTGCTCACCGGCGACCATGAGCGCGCGGCGGGCGCCATCGCGGCCAGGCTAGGCATCCGCGAGGTACGCGCCGGGTGTAGGCCGGAGGAAAAGCTGGAGGAAATCGACGGCTGGCAGCGGGACGGCATGCGCGTGTGCATGATCGGCGACGGCATCAACGACGCGCCCGCACTGAAAAAGGCGGATGTGGGCATCGCCATGGGCGGCGTGGGCAGCGACATCGCCGTGGAGGCCGCGGACATCGCGCTGGTGGACGACGAGGTGAAGGAGCTGCCGCACCTGATGGGGCTGTCCCGGCGGATGATGACCACCATCCGCATGAACCTGACCTTTTCAATGGGGCTGAACTTTCTTTCGATTGTGCTGGCCATGACCGGCGCGCTCAATCCGGTGGTGGGCGCGCTGGTGCACAATGCGGGCTCCGTGGCCGTGATTCTCAATTCGGCGCTGCTTATTAAGTGGCGGCGCAGGCAGGGGTGATCCCTGCTAATGCCTTTCGGGAGCCGGGGATAAACCGTGCTTTCGGGCAGGGCCGCATCATGCGGCTCTTTTTTTTTCGGCAGGAGCTGTCCGCCGGGGCGGCGAAGCTCGTCTAACAGGTGAAGGGGGTGAGCGGCATGACGGCCGTCAAGGAGCCGGACGGAGACAGGCTGGAGGACCTGATGCGCCGCTATGGCGACGCGCTGGTGCGCATGTGCTGTCTGTATCTGCATGACGCTGCCCTGGCGCAGGACGCGGCGCAGGATACCTTCGTCAAGGCCTGGCGCGGGATGGAGGCGTTTCGCGGCGAATGCGACGAGCGCACCTGGCTGATGCGCATCGCCATCAACACATGCCGGGACTATCACCGCACGGCATGGCTGCGGCATGTGGACCGGGGCACGCCGCTGGAAGCCCTGCCGGAGGCGGGCGCCGAGGACGCGCATCCGGACGGCGAGGTGATCCGGGCCGTGATGGCACTCCCCCTGCGCGAGCGGGAGGCCGTGCTTCTGCGCTACTATCAGGAGATGACCATTACGGAGGCGGCGCAGGCGCTGCGGATATCGCCAAGCGCGGTAAAGCAGCGGCTCCAGCGTGCAAACCGGAGGCTTCGGGACAGGTTGAAGGAGTGGTATTACGATGCGTGACGGCTTGAGGGAGATCGTGGACCGCGAGCTGTCCGGCCTGCGCTGGCAGCCGCGAAACCGCCATGCGGTGCTTGCCCGGACGAAAGGAGAACCCAAAATGAAGAAACGTTTGTCTGCCGGACTGATTCTGGCGGTTGTGCTGACGCTGGCGGCGGTTTCCGCGCTGGCGGTGTATGCTCTGACCCGCTCGCCCGAGGCGGAGGCGATCTATCAGGCCCGGCAGGCCGTGATGAACGCCTACGGGCTGACGGCGGAAACCATGGGCCTGTTTCATGCGGAACATGAGGAAACGGACGGCGGCTGGCGCGTGACTTTCCGCGCCCTGGCGAACATCGACCCGCAGCGCGCGGGCGTGTACACGGTGGAAAAGACGGCGGACGGCATGACCGCCGCATGGAGCCATGACGGCCTTGACCCCGCGCTGTGGCGCGGCGGAGACCTGACCGCCCCCGCCTACGGGCAGGAGCAGCTGCTCTGCGCCCTGAACGAGGGGAAGGAGGAGGCGCTGGAGCTTGCCCGCGAAAACGCTACGCCCACGCCCGCGCAGACGCCGCCCGTACCCGCGCCGGTGAACGACGATGCCAGCGTATGGATGGATGTGCGCGAGGTTGAACCCGGCCCGGAGGACATGAGCCTGGCCCAGGCCAAGGAGATCATGCGCTCCGCCGCGCAGGAGGAGCTGGGCCTCACCGGGGCCGAGGCGGCCGCCGTGGGCACCGCGGAGGATTTTGACGAGGTGGGCGCGCGGCTGGTGGAGGACAACGCGGGCCGGCGCATGTGGGAGTTTGCGGTGGAGGTGGACGTTGGAGATACGCACATCAGCGGCGGTGTGTTCGTGGATGCGAACACCGGGGAGATTGTGCTGTTTGATTACGCATCGGGCGGAAACGGCTGAATGCAGCAAAAAAGAGGGGGATGTCCCCCTCTTTTTCTTTGCCTCCGCAGGCCGCGTCAGTCCTCGTCGTGCTGGAAGGCCGCGTAGGCCGCGTTGAGCAGCAGCTTGTGCATGCGCGCGATCTCCCGGCGGTCGTCGGACGTGCCGTGGCCGTTGAGCAGCAGCGCCACGAAAAAGCCGTCGTCCGGGCTGACCGCGATGAGCGAGCCGCTGGCCGGGTCCGTCAGGCCGTAGCCGTCGCTGGGCCACAGGTGCCCCAAAAACGGGTCGGACCGCTTGGTGATGCGGAAGCCGTAGCCCCGCGCCTCGTTTAGCCCGCGCGTGCGCTCGGTGGTGGCCAGGTGGATGGAGCGGTAGGAAAAGACCACGCCCTCCTCGTTGCGGCCGTCGCCCGCCAGCATGGAGGCGTAGCGGATGATGTCCTCCAGGTCGGTGAACAGGCCCGCGTGCCCCGCCACGCCGTGCAGGAAGCGCGCGTTGCCGTCCTGCGGCTGACCCGCCTGCCATTCCGCGCCCTCGCTCTCCCCGCCGGCGGGGGCCACATCGTCCCCCGCGGGCAGGTAGCCGGTGCTGGGCATGCGCAGCGGGGCGGTTACAAAGCGCTTCACCGCCTCATCCAGCGGCATGCCAAACACCCGCTCCAGCAAAAAGCCCAGCAGGATAAAGCCCATGGCGGAATCGCGCACCTTGGCGCCCACGCTCCCCGACAGCGGGTGACGCATGAGCGCGCCCAGCGCGTCACGGTCGCCCTCGGCCTCCTGCGACAGCAGGAACGATGCGCTCATGCCCGACGTGTGGGTTAAAAGATGCAGAAGCGTGATCTCCCGCTTGTCCTGGGGTACGTCGCCCAGCCAGCGGCCCAGCCGGTCGTCCAGGCTGACCAGGCCCCGTTCCAGCGCGTAGAGCAACAGCGGCACCGTGGCCATGACCTCGGTCAGCAGCCCCACGTCATAGCGCGTGGTGTGCGTCACGCCGCGCGCATCCCCCTGCGCCAGCGCGCCGTGCACGCTGGTGAACAAAACCCGCGTTCCCTGTCCGGCCGCCATGGCGCAGCCGGGAAAGATGCCCTCCGCGATGCCGCGCGCCAAAAGATCGTCTACCGCTTTCCACATAGGCGTTTCCTCCCAAAGCCCGGCCTGCTCCGGCCCGGCGCTTTCTTTCCTTTTGCTCCATTATAACACAGGAAGCCGCCATGGCAAAGAGTGAGTGAAAAAACATGAACGTTCGGAAAAATTTCTTTCTTTTGTTCAGATTGCTTGTTGGAGTATTGACAATCTTGCCCTGACGGTGCTATGATAGGGGCACAACTTCGAATGGCAAAGGCGGAAAGACAAATCGATATTCAAGGGGAAATTTGGAGAAAGGACGTGGTTTCTCATGAAAAAACTGTTGGCTCTTCTTCTGGTAGCTGTGACGGCGATGGGCCTGTGCAGCGCGGCTTCGGCCGAGGGGTATGACCAGGCGCTCATCGACGCGGCGAAGGCCGAGGGCGAACTGACCGTGTACGGCAGCTGCGAGGAAGCTTACCTCAACGCCGCCTGCGACAAGTTCCAGGAGCTCTTCGGCATCACCGTCAACCGTCAGCGCCTGTCTACGGGCGAGGTTGCCGCCAAGATCGAGGAGGAAAACGGCAACCCCAGCGCCGACGTGTGGTTCGGCGGCACCACCGATCCCTACAACGAGTCCGTGGCCAAGGGCCTGCTGGAGCCCTACGAGGCCAAGAACGCCAGCCACCTGCTGGGCGACATGTACCGCGACAAGGACGGCTGCTGGTACGGCATCTACAAGGGCATTCTGGGCTTCATGTGCAACACCGAGGAGCTGGAGCGCCTGGGCCTGGAAGAGCCCAAGGACTGGGACGACCTGCTCAAGCCCGAATACAAGGGCCTGATCTGGATGTCCAACCCCAACACCGCCGGCACCGCCAAGCTGGTCATCAACACCATGGTGCAGATGAAGGGCCATGACGAGGCCATGAAGTACTTCGTGGAGCTGGACAAGAACATCGCCCAGTACACCAAGTCCGGTTCCGGCCCCTCCAAGAAGGTGGGCATCGGCGAGTGCGTCATCGGCATCGGCTTCCTGCATGACGGCATCACCCAGATTCTCGACGGCTATGACAACATCAGCCTGGTGATCCCCTCCAGCGGCACCAGCTTTGAGATCGGCGCGACCGCCATCTTCAAGGGCGCCAAGCATCCCAACGCGGCCAAGCTGTGGATCGAGTTCGCGCTCAGCCCGGATTGCGTCAACATCGCCAAGGAGAACGAGAGCTTCCAGTTCCTGGTAATCGACAACGCCGAGCAGCCCGAGGAGGCCACCGCCTTTGGTCTGGACCCCGAAAACGTGATCGATTACGATTTCGAGGACGCCAAGAACAATACCTCCAAGTACGTTGAGGACTACTTCAACGCCCTCGGCGCCGCCGCGGACGGCCGCTTCCAGACTGAATAACCGAACAAATTCTGTGTCGGCGGGGAGGATGACGCAGCGTCATCCTCCTTCCGGCGTGTCGAAAAAGTCCGGCTGCGCCGGCCTTTTCCGCCAAAAGCTTAAGAAATGTTTGCGCCTGGGGGCGCAAACTCCCCGCCCGCCCGGCAAAGCCGGGCGATACGAATTGACTTTGGAGGGCCTGCGGGCCCTCCAAACCTCCCAAAATGGGTTTTTGACAGTCGGCGGGGAGGATGACGCAGCGTCATCCTCCTCGCCGTCTCTGGGGAAAAGGAGGTAGGTACGCTTGGTCAAGGCGCAGAGCGCAAGGCTGGACCGCAAAAAGCTCTTCGGCGATCCGGTGATGGTTTCCACCATCGTGGTGCTGCTGATTTTCCTGGCTTTATTCATTCTCTATCCGCTGGCCATGCTGCTGATTGACAGCGTGGTGTCGGAAGGGCGCCTCACGCTGGACGTGTTCAGCCGCGTGCTGGACATGGGCCGCTTCCGCACGGCGTTTACCAACACGCTGGAGCTGGGCTTCATCGTGGGGCTGGGCTCCACGGCGCTGGGCCTGCTGTTTGCCTATGTGGACGTCTATGTGAAGATCCGCCTGCGCGTGGTGCGCAGGATGTTCAATATCGTGAGCATGCTGCCGGTGGTGTCCCCGCCGTTCGTGCTGTCGCTGAGCATGATTTTGCTCTTCGGGCGCGGCGGCATCATCACGCGAAGCCTGCTGGGCATCTACGACAGCAACATCTACGGCCTGCATGGCATCGCCATCGTACAGATCCTGACATTCTTCCCCGTCTGCTACATGATGCTCAAGGGCCTGCTGAAAAACATCGACCCCTCTCTGGAGGAGGCCAGCCGCGACATGGGCGCCAGCCGCTGGAAGGTCTTTACCACGGTGACGCTGCCGCTCCTGCTGCCGGGCCTGGGCAACGCGTTTCTGGTCACGTTCATTGAATCCGTGGCCGACTTCGCCAACCCCATGATGATCGGCGGCAGCTTTGACACGCTGGCCACCACCATCTACCTGCAGGTGACCGGCGCCTATGACAAGGCCGGCGCCAGCGCCATGGCCGTGGTGCTGCTGAGCCTGACGCTCATCCTGTTCCTGATTCAGAAGTATTATCTGGAAAAGCGCACCTACGCGACCCTCACCGGCAAGGCCAGCCGCGCGCGCATGCTCATCGCCGACAAGAGCGTGACCCGCCCGCTGACGATCCTGTGCTCGCTGTTTTCGGCCTTCGTGATTCTGATGTACGTCAGCATCCCCTTCGGCGCGCTGTTCAACCTATGGGGCCGCGACTATTCGCTGACCTTCAAGCACTTTGAATACATGTTCAAGTACAGCGGCCTCAAGGCGTTCCGCGATTCGTTCGTGCTCAGCCTCATCGCCTCGCCCATCACCGCGCTGCTGTCCATGATTATCAGCTACCTCGTGGTCAAACGAAAGTTCCGCACCAAGGGGCTCATCGAGTTTGCCAGCATGCTGGCCATGGCCGTGCCCGGCACGGTGCTGGGCGTGGGCTACATCCGCGGCTTTGCCAACGGCGTGTTCCACACGGGCTTTTTGCAGGGGCTCTACGGCACGGGCGCGATACTGGTCATCGTCTTTATCGTGCGCAGCCTGCCGGTGGGCACGCGCAGCGGCATCTCGGCGCTCCGGCAGATCGACAAGTCCATCGAGGAAAGCGCCTATGATCTGGGCGCGGGCAGCGGAAAGGTGTTCACCTCCATCACGCTGCCGCTCATCAAGGACAGCTTCCTAAGCGGCCTGGTCACCACCTTCGTGCGCTCCATCACCGCCATCAGCGCCATCATTCTGCTGGTGACGCCGCAGTACCTGCTCATCACCACGCAGATCAACGAATTTGCGGAAAAGGGCAAGTACGGCGTGGCCTGCGCCTACGCGACCATTCTGATCGCCATCGTGTATGCGTCCATCGTAATCATGAACCTCGTGACCAAGTATTTTGGCACCAGCAGAAAGATAAAGGGGGACAGCGAAGATGCCTAAGGAGAGCAAGGGCGTTCGCCTTGACCACATTTCCAAGATCTATACCGACCCCAAGACAGGCAAGGACTTTTATGCCGTGCACGACGTGTCGCTGGATATCGCGCCGGGCAGCTTCGTGACGCTCCTGGGCCCCTCCGGCTGCGGAAAAACCACGACGCTTCGCATGGTGGCCGGCTTTGAGAGCCCGGACGAGGGCGAAATTTACCTGGGCGGCCAGCCCATCAACGAGCTGACCCCCAACAAGCGCGACACCGCCATGGTGTTTCAGAGCTACGCGCTGTTCCCTCATTATAATGTGTTTGACAACGTGGCGTACGGCCTCAAGCTGCGCAAGGTGCCCAAGGCGGAAATCGAGCAGCGGGTCAGGACCATTCTGGACCTGGTGGAGATGGGCGGCATGGAGAGCCGCATGACCAACCAGCTCTCCGGCGGCCAGCAGCAGCGCGTGGCGCTGGCCCGCGCGCTGGTGGTGGAGCCGGGCGTGCTGCTCTTTGACGAGCCGCTGTCCAACCTGGACGCCAAGCTGCGCGTGACCATGCGCACCGAGATCCGCCGCATCCAGCAGAAGCTGGGCATCACGGCGATCTACGTCACCCACGATCAGTCCGAAGCCATGTCCATCTCCGACGAGATCATCATCATGAAAAAGGGCGTCGTGGCCCAGATGGGCAGCCCCAAGGACATCTACTACCATCCCACCGACGAGTTCGTGGCCGACTTCATCGGCGAGGCGAACTTCATCAAGGGCACCGTCAAGGGCATGGAGGGGAAGGACTGCGTCGTGACCGTGGAAGGGCGCGACGTGACCGTGGAAACCGACACGCCCCGCGATGCGGGCGCCGAGGGCGAAATCGTGCTCCGGCCGGAGGCCATCCGGATTGCCCCGGAAGGCCTGCTGCCCTGCAAGGTGGAGCTGAGCTGCTTCATGGGCAGCTACCAGAACTACCACGTAAGGTTGGAGGATGGCACGCTGGTGAAAATCACCGACAGCTGTCCCCTCAACAAGCGCGTCTTTGAGGTCGGTGAGCAGGCCGCCATCTCGTTTGACAAGGACTGCGCGCACCTGCTGTAAGGCATGTGGAGACTCGCGGGAAGGGCCGTCCGGCATTTCGCCGGGCGGCCGTCTTTTGCGCGCTTCCGCGCTGGGCAAAAATGTGGTATACTGAACCTACCTTTGCGAAAGGAGCCGGAATGTCAGCATGCCAACCTTTGAAGCCGAGCGCGGCGGTCTGCTGTGGGACGCCACGGCAGTCCCGAACGCCTTTTTCTGCGAATATATGCCCGCCGCGCCCGACAGCCATGTCAAGGTCTATCTCTATGGGCTGATGTGCGCCCACGGCGGCGCGCAGGAGGAGGGCGACCTTCTGGACGATGTGGCCCGGTCGCTGGCGCTGTCCCGCGACGAGGTGGAGTGCGCCATGCGCTACTGGGAGCGCTGCCGCCTGGTGGAGCGTGTGAAGGACACGCCGCCCGTCTACCGCTTTTTGAATGTGCAGCAGGCCATGCTCAAGCGCCGGGAGGCTCCGCGCGACGAGGCCTACGAGGCCTTTGCCCAGGCGGTGTACGCCGCCTTTGGCGACCGGCGCAAGCTCCACGGCGGCGAAACCGTGCTGGCCTACGAATGGGTGGAGCAGCTGAAATTGCCCGCCGAGGTGGTGCTCATGCTCATTCAGCACATGATCGCCACGCGCGGCGTCAATTTCAGCTTCAAGGCCGCCCAGAAGCTGGCGGCGGAGCTGGCTCAGGAGCATATTTCCACCATCGAGGAGGCCGAGGCGGTGTTCCAGCGGTCCGAGGCGGCCATGAAGGGCGCGCGCCGGGTGCTCGCCCGCCTGGGCATGCGCCGAAGCCCCTCCATGGACGAGGTGGACCTGTATCTCAAATGGACGGAGAAGTGGGGCTTTGAGCCAAAGGCCGTCGAAGCCGCCTGCCGTGAGACCACCAAGGGCTCGCCCACCTTCGGCTATCTGGACAAGGTATTGGAAGGCATCCGCAGCCGCAGCGGCGGGCAGGCCGTCACCGGCAAGGCGGTCGAGCGCACGCTGGAGGCCGAGCAGGAGGAGACCGCGCGCATCCGCGAGCTGCTTCAGGCGCTGGGCATCAGCCGCGCCGTGGTGGACGAGGGCATGCGGCGGCTCTACCGGGGGCTGACGGCCATGGGCGGGCACGAGGCGGCGCTGCTGGCGGCCCGCGAGGTGGCCGCGAGCGGCAAGGCGCATTCGCTGGACAACGTGGCGGCGCTGCTGGAGGCATGGAACGCCAAGGGCTTGACCACGGCGGAGGCCATCGAGGCGCACCTTGCGCAGGTGCGGGCGCTGAACCGACGCATCCGCGACCTGATGGAGCTGTGCGGCCACCGAGGCGGCTGCACGCAGGCCAACCGGGAGCTGCTTCTGACCTGGCAGGCGCAGTGGGGCCTGCCGGAGGAACTTGTGGATCTGGCGGCGGAGTTTGCGCGCGGCGTGGACAAGCCCATGCCCTACATGAACCGTCTGCTGGAGGGCTGGCGCAAGTCGGGCGCGCTCACCGTGGAGGCGGCGCGTGCCGAGCACGAGCGCTTCCAGTCCTCGCAGAAGGGGACAGACCGTCCCGCCGCGCCCGCCAAGCGCGTGATCGAGCAGCAATATGAGCAGCGCACCTATGATCCCGACGAATTCGATGATCTGTCGGAGGAGCAGCTGGAGGAGTTGAACCGCAAATGACGCGAGAGCAGATCTTGGCCCGGCTGGAGCAGGACTATGCCCGGCGGCGGGAGGACAACCTGCGCCTGTTTGAGCAGCGGCGGGAGGAAGCCTGCCGCCGGTGCGAGGGCCTTCGGGAGCTGCTGGAGAAGCGCCACGCCGAGGTGGTGGCGGGCGTGCGTTCCAGCCTGATCAATCCCCGGCGCGACCCGCAGGCCAACGTCGGTCTGCCTGCACGCGTGGCGGAGTGGAACCGGCAGATCCGGGAAAAGCTGATCGAGGGGGGCCTGCCGGACGATTTTTTGCAGCCGATCTACACCTGCGCCGTCTGCCGGGACGAAGGGTACGTCTACGACCCGTCCCGCCGCATGTGCGACTGCATGCGCCGGGAGCTCAACCGCCGGCTGATGGAGCAAAGCGGCCTGGGCGCGGGGACGGGCACCTTTGAAACCTATGACGCATCCGTTTTTTCCGATGAACCGGACGAGCGGGGCATGTCCCAGCGGCGCATCATGGAGGCCAACCGCGATATCTGCCTGCGCTATGCGGACAGCTTTCCCGATACCGAGGTGCGCGACCTGCTCCTGATGGGCAAGAGCGGCCTGGGCAAGACGTTCCTCATGCAGTGCATTGCGCGCCGCGTGGCCGAGCGCGGACACCTGCCCACCTATGTCAGCGCATACCGCTTCTTTGAAACGGCGCGGCAGGCCTATCTGGACAACGACGGCGCCAAGCTCGCGCCTCTGATGGAAGCGGAATTGCTGCTCATCGACGACCTGGGCACCGAACCGCTGATGAACAACGTGACCGTGACGCAGCTGTTCAACCTGCTCAACGAGCGGCAGATGAGCGGCCGGCACACCATTCTCAGCACCAACCTGAGCATGAACGAGCTGCAGGAGCGCTATACCGAGCGCGTGACCTCGCGCCTTCTGGACAAAGGCGTCTGCCTGCGCGTGGGATTCGTGGGCGGCGACGTGCGCCGGGGGCGCAGGCGAAAGGGGAGGGAAGCGTGAACATTCAGATTTATGTATCCACCAGAAATCCGGACGTGCTCAAGGCGGAGCGGTTTTTCAAGGAGCGCCGCATCCCCTATCAGCTGATGGACCTCAAAAAGCACCGGCTGGGTAAAAAGGAGCTGGAGGTGTTCGCCGCGGCGGTCGGCGTCAAGGCCCTGGTGGACCGCTCCGGCAAAAAGGCCCTGGAGCGCCCCGTGGCCCACATGTCCACCGACAGCCTGATCCTTGCCGAACTGATGAACGATCCCATGGCGCTGGTCAGCCCGATTGTGCGAAGCGGCAACCGCGTCACCGTGGGCGCGGATGAGACGGAATGGAAGCGCTGGGTAGAGCTGGAAAAATCGGCTCCGCGCTGATGGTATTCATAGAAATGCAGAAAAAAACAATCTAGGAAGGCGTTTGCCCATTCCGTCAGGAATGGAACCAATCGCCTTCCCAATTCTTTTTACGACAACCATACCTTATGTAAATCGGTGTTTTTTTAAGTAGACTTTTGCGGTTTGAATGTGTTATAGTACATTGTGTATTGTATGCTTTG
>DGYFI06202__coassemble_1060_pt1 | contig 13389 bp, 16 predicted proteins | sample DGYFI06202__metabat2_low_PE_001 | metagenome-assembled genome bin DGYFI06202
GGGGATGGAGCCGCAGACCAGGTTGAGCAGGCTGGTTTTGCCGCTGCCGTTGGAGCCGACGACGCTAATGAACTGGCCGTCCGGGATGGCGAGGCTGAAATGGCGGAACAGGCAGTTTTCATTGACCGTTCCGGGGGAATAGACCTTGCTGACGTCGCGAAGCTCAAGCATGGAATTTCACCTTCTTCCTGCGCACGTTGCCCAGCACGAGGATGATGAGGAACAGCGCCGCCGTCACCAGTTTCAGATCCTGCGGCATCAGGCCCATCGACAGTGCCAATGCCACGCAGGCCTTGTAGATGATGCTGCCCACGATGGCCGCGGTGGAGGAGTTGACCTTCTGGCGGTTTTTGAAGATGTTGGTACCGATGATGACCGCCGCCAGGCCAAAGACAATGGCGCCTGTGCCCATGGAGATTTCAAACACGCGGTTTTTCTGGGCCATCACCGCGCCGGAGAGGGCCACCAGCGCGTTTGCAATGACCAGACCCTCGATCTTGACCAGCCCGCCGTCGCGCGCCAGCGTGGCGACCACCGCAGGGTTGTCGCCCTCGGCGCGCAGCAGGAAACCCGCCTTGGTGTTCATGAACAGGTCCAGAAGCACCTTCACCACCAGCACGATCACCAGCACCACCAGCACCTTGGACCAGGGCGCGAGCGCCGCGGGCAGGCTGTCCACCAAAGCGTTGTCAAAAAGGGTGTCCATGTTGAAAAACGGCAGGTTGGCCCGGCCTGCGATGCGCAGGTTCACCGAATACAGCGCCGTCATGGTGATGATGCCGCTGAGCAGGTCGCGCACGCGGCACTTGACATGGATCAGCCCCGTCACCAGTCCGGCCGCCGCGCCGGCCAGCGTGGCCATGAGCAGCGTTAGCACGGGATGCATGCCGTTCACCGTCAGGATGGCGCTAACCGCCGCGCCCAGCGGGAAGGACGAATCCACCGTCAGGTCCGGAAAATCCAGGATGCGGTAGGTGATCAGCACGCCCAGCGCCAGAATGGCGTAGATCAGCCCCTCTTCCAAAATGCCGATGAAAATGCCCATGAAACCGGCCTCCGTTTCGCTTTGGTTCCTTTGCCCGCTCAAGCCGCCAAAGGCCCGCTCCCGGCGCGCGGGAGCGGGTGGCCAAGCCGGCGGGCCGCCGTGTTATTCGGCCGTCACGTCAATGCCGCGCGCCAGATCCGCTTCGGGAATCGTCACGCCCAGCGCCGCGGCCACGTCGGGATTGTAGCACATGTCGCCACCCTCGCTGCTCACGAAGGCGATGTCGCCAGCAAAGGCGCCCTCCAGCACCTGCGCGGCCATGCGCCCGGTCTGCTGGCCCAGGGAGATATATTCGACGCCCTCGGAGGCGATGCAGCCGTTCTTGACCTGCTCGATCTCGCTGCCAAAGACGGGCTTGCCCAGCGCGTTGGCCTTGTCCAGCACCACGGCCAGATAGCTGACCACGGTGTTGTCGGTCAGGTTGGTCAGGCAGTCCACCTGGGGCAGGAGGGTGTCGCACGCCAGGGGGATGTCCGCGCCGGTGGAGATGCCCGACGCCACGATCTCAAAGCCGTAGTCGCCCGCCAGCTCCTGATAGAGCTTGAGCTGGCTCTCGGAATTGGTCTCGCTGGTGGTGTAGAGAATGCCGATCTTCTTGGCATCCGGCAGGAAGGAGCGGATGAGCTTGAGCTGGGCCTCCACGGGCAGCACGTCGCAGGTGCCGGTCACGTTGTAGTCGCTCTTGCCTTCCTCATTGGCCAGCATGGCGGCCACGGGGTCGCTCACGGCGGTGTAGATCACGGGCTTGCCGCTGTCCATGCAGGCGTTGAAGGCCGCCTGCGCCATGGGGGTGGCGATGGCGCACACCAGATCGCACTCCTGGGCCATCTGCTGGGCGATCTGCTGGCACAGGCCCATGTCCGCCTGCGCGTTTTGCACGACGAAGGTCACGTTTTCCCCCTCCACATAGCCCATCTCGGCCAGGCCCTGAATGAAGCCCTCGCGGCAGTTGTCCAGGCTGGAGTGCTCGGCGAACTGCGCGATGCCGATGGTGTAGGTCTTTTCGGTCTCGGCAACGGCGAGCGCGGCGGTCAGGCACAGGGCCAAGGTCAGTACGATCGCGGTCAGCTTCTTCATCATGGTTCATCCATCCTTTCCTGATTGTGAGAGAAATGAAAAACGCCCCAAGCAACGTAGGTTGCTTGAGGCGGTTATTCCGCGGTGCCACTCAATTTCCCCGCCATGGGCGGGCTCATTCTTCACGTACCAACATACGCGCCGCCCGGATAACGGGTGCGGGTCCCGTCAGCGGCTACGGCCCAAACGGGCTTTCGCCGCCGCCCTCGGAAGTCCATTCGCCGCCCTGCCGCGCGCCGTGGTCTCACTCTTCACGGCTCCCTTTGCCGCGCCCTGTGGCGGGTACTCCTCTCCCTCAACGGTTTGATTGCGTGTATGATACGCCAGCCAAACCGCATTGTCAAGAGGTGCACGACATGTTTTTTGCATGTTTTTTTCGCATTTTGTCATCCCACGGTAAAAAACGACCTCTTAGCAAATTCTAATGCTGCTTTCAGCGTTTCCACAGCGGGTTTGCGCCTGTCTTTCTTTTCACCCTCCCCGTTTTATGGTATAATGCATTCCGTTAAAGCGCGCGGGGCTTTCGGGCCTTCGCGCTGCATAAAGGAGTATGCCAGATGAGCCATCGTAAACCCTCCGAAAAGCGCAAGGGCCTGGGCGCGGGCATCATCGCGTTCGGCGTGGTGTTCGCGCTGTTTTCGCTTCTGTTCCGTCCGCACACGATTGGGGCCTTTGCGCTGGCCACGGCGCTGAGCCTGTTTGCGGGCGCGGTCATCCGCGTGATGGCGCAGGGACTGGACGTAAGCCCCACCGTCAAAACCCCCGAAAGCCTGCAAAAGGTGCAGGGCAACACCGGCGCCCTCCGCGCCGAGAGCGAAGCGCGCTGCGCCGAGATCCGCGCGGAGAACGACCGCATCCCCGACTCCGCCCTCTCCGATCAGCTGGAGAAGCTGGAAAACCTGTGCGCCGAGGTCTTTCGGGCGGTGTACGACAAGCCCGCCAAGGCCCCGCAGATCCGCAAATTCATGGACTACTACCTGCCCACCACCCTGAAGATGGTCCGGGGCTTTCGCACGCTGGATGAGCGCGGCGTGACCGGCGCGCAGGCGCAGGACGCGCGCCGGCGCATCGGGGACGCGCTGGACGTGGTCATCCACGGCTGCCAGCGTCTGCTGGAAAACCTCTACCGCGACGACGTGCTGGACCTGACCACCGACATCGACGTGCTCGAGCAGATGCTAAAGCGCGACGGCCTGACCGAAAGCGATCTGGAGCGCGCCGCGGCGCAGGCACGCGAGGCCGCCCGCATCGATGCCGAGGCCAACCGCATCTCCCGCGAGCGCGCCGCGCGCGGCAGTGCATCCTCGCAGGGAGGTCAGGCCTCCGCCACGGCCACCCGCCCGGATGACCGCACCTGAACCCTTTGCCAGACAGGAGGTTACGCATCATGACAGAAAATCAAAATCAGGCCCCTGCCCTCACGCTGGAACCCGCCATGACCCGCGACAAGGTGATGATGGAGGAAGCCGTCAAGCAGCTGGAAGCCGCTCCCGCGGCGGCAGCCGAAGCCGCGGCAGAGATGGACACCTCCATGCTCAGCGAGGCCGACCGCCGGGCCATTGAGGCATTTGCACAGAAGATCGATCTGAACAACACCGACCACGTTCTTCTCTATGGAGCCGACGCACAGAAGATCGCTGATTTCAGCGACAGCGCGCTTGCCACCGTGCGCACCAACGACACCGGCGAAGTGGGCGAAATGCTGGTTAAGCTGGTCAATGAAATCAAGGGCTTTGGCGACGCCGCCGAAAAGCCCAAGGGGATTGGCGGCCTGTTCTGGAATGCCAAGAAGGCCGTGAGCGACATGCAGACCAAGTACGACAAGGTCGAGGTCAACGTCGATGCCATCGCCTCGTCGCTGGAAGGCTACCAGGTGCAGCTGCTCAAGGACATCAGCCTCTTCAACCACCTCTACGACATGAACACCGAGTACTTCAAGGAGCTGACCATGTACATCCTGGCCGGCGAAAAGCGGCTGGCCGAGGTGCGCCGCACCACGCTGGAGGAGCTGAAAGCCCGCGCCGCCCAGAGCGGCGACGCCATGGACGCCCAGCGCGCCAACGACATGGCCGCCAACTGCGACCGGTTTGAGAAAAAGCTGCACGACCTCAAGCTCACCCGTCAGGTGGCGCTGCAGATGGCCCCGCAGATCCGCCTTTTGCAGAACAACGACAGCCTGCTGGTAGAGCGCATCCAGAGCACGCTGTCCAACACGCTGCCGCTGTGGAAGAGCCAGATCGTGATCGCCCTGGGCCTGCACCGCAGTCAGGAGGCGCTCAAGGCGCAGACCGCCGTGACCGACATGACCAACGAGCTGCTGCGCAAAAACGCTGAAGCGCTCAAGACCGGCACCATTGAAACGGCGCGCGAGGCCGAGCGCGGCATTCTGGATCTGAACACGCTGGTGGAAACCAACCAGAGCCTGATCGACACCATCAACGAGGTCATGAAGATTCAGGATGAGGGCCGCGCCCAGCGCGTGGAGGCGGAAAAGCAGCTTGTGACCATGGAAAACGAGCTTAAGCAAAAGCTGCTGGAACTGAAGCACTGATTTCTGTCAGAAAGGAATCTGAGCCCCGATGAAACGAAACCTGCCTGCCGGCATGTGCGCGCTGATCGCGCTGGCCTTGGTGGCGTTTGGGCTGATTTACGGCACTTTGACCGGCTACGGCGACGAGCGGGCGCAGGTGGAGGCCCTCTGGTCGGGCGAAAACGGCCTGTCGGACGTGCTCTCCTATCGCGGGGCAGACGGGCTGAACCTGTGCGTGGTGGCGCGCCGCCATCTTCCCCAGGACGATGCGGACGTGATGGCCCTTGAGGAAAGCGCCGGCGCGCTCCGTTCCGCCGCTGATATCGCCGCAAAAAAGGAAGCGGACGCCGCGCTGGAATCCGCCTTTGAGGCCGTAGCCCGCAAGCTGCAATCCTCTTCCAGCTTTCAGGCCAGCGAGCGCGACCAGCGCTACCTGTCCATGCTGGAGGCGGATTTGAACAGCCTGGGCGCAAGCCAGGCGGTCAGCACCTACAACCGGGCGGCCTCCGGCTTCAACGACCTGCTTGCCGCGCCCCTGACGGGAGCGCTGGCTCGCCTGCTGGGCGTTTCGCCCTGCGAACTCTACGAGTGAGGGGGCGGAGACGATGCGTTTGAAAAGCATGCTTTGCCTTTGCCTGTGCCTTCTGTTGGCGCTGACGGGGCCGGCGCTGGCCTCGGCCCGCCTGCCCGCTCAGCGCGGCGCGCTGACGGACGACGCCGACGTGCTTAGCGCCCAGACGGTTTCGGACTTTTCCAGCTATGCGCAGCAGGTGGAGACGGAGACGGGCCTGCGCCTCCATGTGGCGCTCGTACACTTCTGGGACGGGCTGGATGCGCAGGCCTATGCCGACGCGCTGTTTGAGGCGTGGGCGCTGGGCGATAAGGATATCCTGCTGTGCGGCGCGGCGGGCGAGGACGCCTTCGCCGCCGCCATGGGCGACGGCGCGGCGGACCTGCTTGGCCGGCAGAGCGCCGAAAACCTGATGTATACCTCTTCCCGCTTTGGCACGCTGTTTGCCTCCCAGCAGTACGACGCGGCCCTTGCAGAGTACTGCCGGGCCTTCAATGCGCTATTGTTCAAACAGACGGGCGTGGAGATTTCCCTGGACGGGCTGCTGGGCGCCGCGCAGGTCACGCCCGCCCCCGTCGCCGAGTCCCGCCTGTGGGACGAGGTGATGGACGCCATCAACGACAGCAGCGAGGACTATCAGACCCGCCACGAAAGCCGGCGGCACACCGAAAACGGCTTGAGCGCCGGCGGGTGGATCGTGTTGGCGGTGCTGGTGCTGCTCGTGCTGCGCCGGAGTGGGCGCAGGCGCGTGGGCCGCGCGCGCGGAGGCTGCGGCTGCGCGCCGCTGGGGTGGCTGTTCAGCCTCCTGGGCCTGAACGTGCTGATCGATATGTTCCGAAGGCGTTCCTAAACAACCGCGGGGAGGATGTTTCATGCTTGCCAGCTACCAAAGAGGGCTTCGCCATGGGCTGCCCATCGCCCTGGGCTATCTGTCGGTCTCCTTCGCCTTTGGCATTCAGGCCACGTCGCTGGGACTTACGCCCCTGCAGGCGGTGATGATATCGTTTTTCAATGTGACCAGCGCGGGCCAGCTGGCCGGGCTGCAGCTGATGGCCGCGGGCGCTGGCCTTGCGGAAATGGCGCTCACACAGCTGACCATCAACCTGCGCTACGCCCTGATGAGCTTGAGCCTGAGCCAGAAGCTGGATGCCAGCATGACGCTGCCCCATCGGCTCCTTCTGTCCTTTTGCAATACGGACGAGGTGTTTGTGGTGGCCTCGCAGCAGCCGGGCAAGGTGGGCCGGGCCTATCTGTACGGGCTGACCAACGGCCCCTTTCTGGGCTGGGTGCTGGGTACGCTCCTGGGCGCGCTCGCGGGCGGACTTCTGCCCACCGCTGTGACCGAGGCGCTGGGCATCGCCATCTATGGCATGTTCATCGCCATCGTGCTGCCCCCTTTCAGGCGTTCGCGCGAGGTGCGGGCGGTGGTGCTCATCGCCGTGGGCCTGAGCTGCCTGATCTCGCTGTGGCCGCTGCTGAGCTTCATTTCCGACGGATTCCGCATCATTCTCTGCGCGGTGGTCGCCTCGGCGCTGGGCGCCTGGCTCATGCCCCGTCCCGTTGAGGAAGAGGCGCCCAATGAACAGGAGGCGCTGTAAATGGACTGGTCTCGTTTTCTGGTGTATCTGCTGGTGATGGCCGGGGTGACCTACCTGATCCGCATGCTGCCGCTGGCTGCCATCCGCGGGCGGGTTCGCAGCGTGTTCCTGCAATCCTTTCTCTATTACGTGCCCTACGCGGTGCTGGGGGCTATGACGTTCCCCGCGGTGTTTTCCGCCACGGGCAGCTGGTTTTCGGCCCTGGCGGGCACGCTGGCCGCGCTTGCCCTGGGCTGGATGGAAAAGGGATTGCTCACCGTGGCCGCCGTGGCCTGCGCGGTGGCGTTTGCGGCGGGCTTTCTGCCGCTGTGAAAGAAAAATCCGCGCGGGTATTGCATTTTTCCCCAAAGCATGGTACAATCATCCTTGCGATTTTAGGACCCAAGGAGGTGAACCACGTTGCCGAACATCAAGTCCGCTATCAAGCGCGTGAAGGTCAGCGAAGCCAAAAACCTTCGGAACCGTATGGTGAAGTCGAAGGTCAAGACCGCCATCAAGAAGTTTGAGACGGAGATCGCCACTGCCCCCGCCACCGCCGCGGCGCAGTATAGCCTCACCACCTCCGCTATCGATAAAGCCGCCGCCAAGGGCATTCTGCACAAGAATACCGCGAGCCGCAAAAAGGCCCGTCTGGCGAAGCAGATGGCCAAGGCCCAGTAAGTGGGTTTTCGCCGCCGGCCTGCGCGTTGCGTATGCCGCGGCGGCAGGTCGAAACACAGTGGAAAGCAACGCCGTGCGATGATTTCGCGCGGCTTTTGCTTTTTATCATGCCGACGCCCCGGCAGCCTACCGGGGCGTTTCTTTCTTGATCGGATAGGGCTGCGGGCAGGACGTGCGGCCCAGGAGATAATCCGTGCTGGTATGGTACAGATCTGCCAGCGCCGCCAGATGATGCACGGGAATTTCACGCTTGCCGGTTTCGTAGTTGCTGTAAACGCGCTGGTCAATTCCCAGCGCAGCCGCTACCTGCTTTTGCATCAGTTCGTGGTCCTCCCGAAGGTCTTTCAAACGGGGATAGCGCATGCGATCACCTCACGCACAGGCTAATCTACACTCGTTTGATAGTATTGACTATACTATTGAACGATAGTAAAATAGGCTGCAAGGAAGAATCCGCATGGAGTTATTTGAGGAGATTCTTGCGCATCATCTTAAAAAGAACGAATCTGGCTTTCCGGCAGACCCGCAGGCGCTGGTTCACGACACAGCGTATCAGGCGCTGAAGGCTATCCGCCTCATTTTGGAGCGGGACGATCTGGAGGACCCGGAATGCTTCCGGCGCATCGAGCGCATCGTGCGGGTCTTTGAGCGCATCGGGAGCGGCTGCGGCACGCGGCACGATTTCGGATAAAAAGGCGGCGCGCGATACGGGTTCATCGCGCGCCGCCGAATTTGTCCTGTAGAGCCTGAAACGGTTATTTCACCTTCACCGCCTGCGTCAGATCCGCCTTGCCGTCCACAAAGGGCGCCAGGTACAGTTCCTCCGGCAGGTCTTCGATACACGGGTAGAGGAACTCCGCCCACTCGTCGCTGTAGCCGTTGTCGCCGTAGTGGCCCGGAAACAGCTCCGTGCCCTCGCCGTCCACCAGCCGCAGGCTGCAAATCCAGTCCCCGAACACGTCCATGCCGCTGTACTCCCAAAGCAGGTTACCGTCCTCGTCATAGTATCCCTTGCCGTTTTCCGCCTGATAGGCCTCCACGACGCCGGGCGCGGCCTCCAGCTCAAGGGTGATGTAGGTCATCAGCGGGGAGTAGCACACCTCCGTGGCCCGCGCGGTCACGGTTTCACTCTCCGTGGGGATGTTGGGATATTCACAGCGTACCTTGGAGAGGATGTCGTCCGTGTCCAGCGTAAAGGTGACGATGCCCTTCTCCGGCAGGAGCAGATTGCCGTCCGCGTCGTACTTTTCGGGGTGTTCCGCCCACATGTACTCCTCCAGCGGCTGGCGCTCGCCGATGGGCAGGGAGATCTCCACCGTGCCCGACAGCTTCACGCCCTCGTTGTCCAGCCGCCAGTATTCCGTCTGCACCATCTCGCCGGGGTTGGGCGTTCCGGTGGTGACGCCGCCGGAGTTTTCCGGCATATCCACGCACTGCCCGTCAATCCAGAGATGGTCGATCCACCAGCCCACGTTATGCTCATAAAGGAGGTTGCTGTCCTCCTCCAGAATGCCCTCGCGCTGGTCCTCGGGATAGCCGGCGAATTCCTCCCGGTACAGGCCCAGCGGCGTGTCCACGTCCAGCATGCGGTAGGCGTACTGAATCAGCAGGGTCCGCCCGTCGTAGCCCGCCTCGCGCACGGTGATCTCCACGTTGTTGACCGTGGTCTGATACAGGTTGCGCCGCATCACCAGATCGGCGTTGGTGGGATTGGCGCCGGTCAGAAAGCTCAGGGCGTCAAAGAGGTTCCAATGGGTGGCGGCCACCGCCGCGGTGGCGATGAGCAGCAGGGCCGCCAGCGCAAACGCCAGCGCGCGCCGCGTGGAAAGGGCGGGACGGACCTTGGCGGCCCGCTCCTGCGCGGGGGCCTGCGCCGCAATGGCCTCCAGCGTCCGGCTCATGGCCTGATGAAAGACCGGGGGCGTTTGAGGAATGCAGCGTTCCACCGCCTCCGCGTACTCACGCTTTTTCATGACTGAGTCCTCCTTCTTCCAGCGGAGAGTGAACCAGATTTTTCCGAATATGGACCCGCGCCATCATCAGGCGCGTTTTGACCGTGCCGGTGGGAATGCCGAGCATCCCGGCGATCTCGCGCACCTTGTACCCCTCCACGTAATGAAGCACCACCACGGCCCGGTGTTCGGGGGACAGGCGGCCCAGCGTCTCGTCCAGGTCAAAGCCGCTGTCCTGGGGAGCATCCAGCACGGCCATGTCCTCCTCAAGCGGCACCCAGCGCTGGTTGAGCCGTTTGCGGAGCATCGTGTTGCAGGTGTTGACCATGATGCGGGTGATCCATGGCCGGAAACTGCGGAGGTTGCGAAGCGTGTCGCGGCTTTGCCAGGCCCGCATCAGCGTTTCCTGTACGGCGTCGGCGCAGTCGTCGCTGTTGGACAGCATCGACCAGGCCACGCAGTACAAAAGCCTTTCCAGCTTGGCCGCCTCCTCCAGAAAGGTCTGGGTGTTCACGGTATCCCTCCTAAGCGGTTATCTTGCGCAAGCCCCGATTGCCTGGGGTACTTATAAAGACAACGAAAAAAGCCAAAGGGTTCATGTGGGAAGAAAAAAGCCGGAAGGCATTTCACGCTTCCAGCTTTGTCCGGGCAAACGCCGGCATACAACGCATGCCCTTCAGCCCGCATCCTCCGAAAAATCCGGGTCCACCGGGGGCATGTCCTGGCAGACCATGAGGTAGGCGTCCTCGCCGTTGTCCTCATAGTAGCGCTTGCGCAGGCCCAGCTTGAGAAACCCCAGCGACTGGTACATCTTCTGCGCCACCAGGTTGCTCCTTCGTACCTCCAGCGTCAGGTACTGCACCCCCAGGTTGGCGGCGTACTGCATGAGCGCACGCGTCACCTCCGTGCCCACGCCCCGGCCGCGAAAGGGCTCGTCCACAGCGATGTTGGTGATGTGTCCCTCTTCAAAAATCAGCCACGCGCCCGCATATGCGATCACGCGCCCGTCCTCCTCGGCCACGAGGTAGCGGGCGCATTTGTTGGTGGTCATCTCGTCCACGAAGCTCTGGTAGGACCAGGGCGTGGCAAAGGTCCGCTCCTCAATGGCGTGCACCTGGGGCACGTCGGCAAGCGTCATGCGGCGGCAGACGGCGCTCATGCCCTGCCTCCCAGCCGACGGGCGCGCTCGCGCTCCGCCTGCGGCGCACGCAGATAGACGGGCATGAGCGAAAGGTAATCCACGCTCTGCTCCCGATAGAGCCAGGCCAGCTGGCCCGCGCTGGCCGGACGCAGATAGCGCATATGCGCCGGCGCGATCACGGCGCGCTCTCCCAGCCGCTCCACGATGTCGTCCCGATAGGTGTTCACCCCGTCGCCCACGAAGCACAGCCGCCGCTCCCCCGCCACGGCCAGCGCCCGGTCCAGATAGGCGGGCAGCGCCTCGGCCATGTTGGGAAGCGCACGCACGGGCGGCATGCCGGCGAGAAACGCCGCGCCGTAGACCTGTCCCGCCCGCGCGTCCTGAATGGGGCAAATCAGCGCGTCGGTCAGGCATACCCCCGCGGCGAACGCCTCCAGCGCGTCCACGCCCACACAGGGCTTGCCTGCGCCATGCGCCATGCCCTTGACGGCGCTGACCCCGATGCGCACGCCCGTAAACGACCCCGGCCCGGTGACCGCGGCGTACAGGTCGATCTCGCTCACATCCAGCCCGGCACGGCCCAGCGCCTCCTCGATCATGGGCATGAGGTTGACCGAGTGCGTCAGGCGGTTTACCGCCGCGCCCTCATAGGCCACCTCGCCGCCGCGCAGCACGGCCACGCCCGCGACCGGCCCGGAGGTATCCACCGCCAGCAGGTTCATGGAATCAATCCTTTCCAGTCCAGTTCCCGAAATCCCCCTACGGGGGTAAAGCAAAGCGCCCGGTCCGTGTCGCCCAGGGCGGTGATCTCCACCTCCAGACGGCAGGCCGGGACGGCCTCCGGCGCGCGGCAGGGCCATTCCACCACCGCCACGCCGCCGTTTTGCAGGTACTCGTCCATGGCCAGCTCGTAGAGCTCCTCCGCGCTTTCCAGACGGTACCAGTCAAAATGATACAGGGGCAGCCGCCCCTCCTCATGCACCTGCAAAATGGTAAAGGTGGGGCTGGTCACGTAGCCCGTAACCCCCAGCCCACGCGCGATGCCGCGCGTGAGCTCGCTCTTGCCCACACCCATATCGCCCAAAAGCAGCACAACGTCGTTGGCCCGCAGCTGACGGGCCAACGACGCGCCGATGCGCCGGGTTTCCCCGGCGCTGTGGCTTTGCAGGATCAATTCGCTTTCGCCTCCGTCTTGGCGCGCTTACGCCCATGCAGAATAGGCGAAAGCGGCTTGTACATCAGCCCCGTGAGGGCGCTGATAAGCACCCACTTGAGCAGGTTGAAAGGCGCGGTGATGAGCAGCACGAACTTGAGCGTGCTATCCACCGCGGGGATGATGGCCGTGCCCATGCCCACGATGGCTTCCACCGGCATGCCGTAGGCCGTGCCGTAGAACGGGATCATGATATAGAGGTTGCTCAGAACCGCCACGATGGTGGCCACCACCGTGCCCACGGCCATGCCGATGAGCGCGCCCTTGCGGGTCTTGTTACGCTGGTAGATCAGCCCCGCGGGCAGGAGCATGGCAAAGCCCATCAGGAAATCCGCCAGCTCGCCCACGCCCTGCGAGGAGGAGTGCAGAAGGCCCAGCAGGCTCTTGACCAGCAGAATCAGCGTGCCCTGCACCGGGCCCATGGCGAAGGTGCCCAGAAGAACGGGCAGGTGGCTGAGGTCGAGCTTGTAGAAGAGCACGACCGGGATCTCGATCATGAACAGGACTGCGGAGATGGCGGCGAGGATAGCCACAGTGGCCAGCTCGCGGGTGGTGAGGAAGGGTTTGCGCTTTGCGTTGGTCATGGGGAATGCCTCCTTGAAGTGAAATTGCCCCCGATGGCTTTTTCGCATCAGGGGCAACCGCACCAAAAGGCGGCAGGCTGCTCTTCTCGTATCCGGACTTTGGCCATAGGCCGTTCACCGTTGGTCCCGGAGTCGCACCGGGTCGGGGAGGCGCCAAGGCGCCTCCTTCGCGGACTGTACCGCCAGTAGGGAATTTCACCCTGCCCCGAAGAAGCCATCTATGTTGGGTTTACGGCTGCATGATAGCACGCCGTGCCTCCCGTGTCAAGAGGGCGCGGAAATTTGCTTCAAATTCTCGCGTTTCGTGGTATAATAAGCATGCGCATTCCACAGGATGCGCGCCACCCGGCCTCAACCGGCCTACACGCAAGCGTTTAAGGAGGATTTTCCATGGAGTGCACCGCAAGGATCACCCCTGATCTCATCTGGGTGGGCGGCAACGACCGCCGCCTGAACCTGTTTGAAAACATCTTTCCCATTCCCCGCGGCATCAGCTACAACAGCTACCTGCTGCTGGATGACAAAACCGTCCTCGTGGACACGGTGGACAAGGCCGTCAGCGGCGTGTTCTTTGAGAACCTGACCGCCGCGCTGGGCGGACGGACGCTTAACTACATCGTGGTCAACCACATGGAACCGGACCATGCCGCCACTTTGGCCGAGGCCTGTGAGCGCTACCCCGGCGCGCAGGTGATGCTCACCGCCAAGGCCGCGCAGATGGCCGCGCAGTTCTTCGGCGACAGCCTGCGGGACCGCCTGCACGCCGTCGCCGAGAGCGGGGAGCTGGTCACTGGCCGCCACCGCCTGCGCTTTTTCACGGCGCCCATGGTCCATTGGCCCGAGGTCATGGTCACCTATGACGAAACTGACCGCGCGCTCTTTTCGGCGGACGCCTTCGGCACCTTCGGCGCGGTAAGCGGCTTCCTGTTTGCCGACGAGGTGGACTTTGCGCGCGACTGGCTGGACGATGCGCGGCGCTACTACACCAACATCGTAGGCAAGTACGGCGCGCCCGTGC
>DGYFI06202__coassemble_1108_pt1 | contig 12979 bp, 15 predicted proteins | sample DGYFI06202__metabat2_low_PE_001 | metagenome-assembled genome bin DGYFI06202
CGTGAGGTGCTGCGCTTTGTGATGCTGTCGCTTCTGGCGCTGACGGCCGCTTCCGTCCGCAGACATGCGGGGCTGGGCATAGCGATTGCATTTGCGTTGAGCATGGCGATGATGGAATTTGCAATCATTTCCACGCAGCTGCAATATGCCATGTGTTTTGCGGTGGCCATGGGTGGCATGCTCGCCTTGCCACGTTGGCGGTGTCGCTGGGCGGAACATTGGTTGTTCTTTATTCTGGGGGCGATGACGCAGTATTTGGATTTTTATACAGTACCGGTTGTGACACTTGGCCTGCCGTTGATTTACCTGATGTGCCTGACCCACTCGTCAAAGGGAGCGATGATGCGCAAGGCGTTTGGATGTATCGCCGCGTGGGCCTTTGCCTATGCAGGTATGTGGTTCGTAAGACTTGTGCTGGCTGCGCTGCTGGTGGGCACGGCATTGTCTGGCGCGCTGGGCTTGCTTGACTTCAGCGGCTTCCACCTGGAAGTGGCCAAGCCGGTGTGGACCACACCGAGCTTCTCACTGGCGGCAACCATCAGCATTGGCATTCCGCTGTTCGTGGTGGCCATGACCTCGCAGAACATGCCCGGTGTGGTGGAAACAGAGAACATGGCGGGTATTACCAGAGGGGATGCCTTTATGGCCGTGTTAGGTGTCTGCTTTTCTAAGGCGCACATTATTTTGAGCGCTGTGTTGGCGGCTGTTTATGGCGTTTATCTTCTGCACGCGACACGTAAACGGCGGCAGCTGGGGCAAAGGCTGTTTACGCCGGCATGGCGATGTCTACCGGTCGTGCTGCTGCCCGTTGCATGGATCGCCGTTGCTTACAAGGCTACGGCATGGCATGCCTGCTTTCAGTACCGCTCCATTTGTGTGGTGATTTTTGCGGTGTTGTGTTTTTTGGCCAGCCTTGTTTGGCCGCTTCAGGAGGACGGCTATGTCCAAAACTCCAAACCTATCAATCAATGACAGCTTGAAATAAAAATAGTTATTGACATATGCCATCAATAGGTGTATCTTACCTGTTGATGACATATGTCAATAATGATGGAGGAGGCAAAGCCATGCCAAGACCCTGCAAGCGCAGGCGCATCTGCGGCCATCCGTCCTGCGGCCGGTTCGGGCCGGCGGAGCCACCCTGTGATCGGCCGGATGTGACCATGGGGCTGGATGAGTTTGAAACCATTCGCCTGATTGACCTGGAGGGCCTTCGGCAGGAGCAGTGCGCTGCGCAGATGAACGTGGCGCGCACCACCGTGCAGGCCATCTACGGCACGGCCCGCCGCAAGCTGGCGCAATGCCTGGTGAACGGGTGCGCGCTGGTGATTGAGGGCGGGGATTATGAGCTGTGCAGCGCCGCCTCGGCGCAGGAATGCCCTGGATGGGGCTGCCGGGGACGCTGCCGGTGGAGCAACTGCCAAACCAACAAGGAGGAAAAGATCATGAAAATTGCAGTCACCTATGACAACGGACAGATCTTTCAGCATTTCGGACACACGGAGCAGTTCAAGCTCTACGATGTGGAGGACGGCAAGGTAACCGCCCAGACCGTCGTGGAGGCCGGGGGCGAAGGCCACGGCGCGCTGGCTCAAGTGCTCAAGGCGCATGGGGTTGATGCGCTGGTATGCGGTGGCATCGGCGGCGGTGCGCAGCAGGCGCTGGCGCAGGCGGGCATCCGCCTTTATGGGGGCGTGAAGGGCGAGGCCGACGCGGCGGTGGAGGCGCTTCTCCGGGGCGAGCTGGCCTACGACCCCAACGCCCGCTGTGACCATCATGACCATGCGCATGGCGAAGAACACTGCGGCCATGGTCATCATGGCGAGGGGCATACCTGCCGCCATGGCCATTGCAACGACAACTGAATGAACGGATTTTGCCGGCGCGCGCTTCGTTTGGAGTGCGCGCCGCTTTTTTGTGTGAAACGTATCCATCCGCGCAGGGCATATCGCTCACAGGCGGCGCATAAGGTTGAAGGACCAAAGCGAAGGGGGCGCGGACATGGCGAGAGCATGGATACGGCCGGTCGCGGCGCTTTTGCTCTGCGCGCTGCTGGCGGGTGCCGGGGGCCTGGCAGCCGCGCCGCCCGGCGGGGAGAGCGCCGATCTGACCCCGCAGGAACGCGCCCGCCGCGCCAACGTGCCGGAAGGCCCCTGGATCTGGATTGACATTCCGCAAAAGTCCCTCACCCTTTATGAGGGCACGGAGGTCAAAAAGCGCTACGCCGTGGCGACCGGCACGGGCGATACGCCTTCGCCCATCGGCACCTTTCGCATCACCAGCCGTTTTGCGGGCGATCTGGGAGGCTTCGGCACGCGGTTTCTGGGGTTAAACGTCCCGTGGGGCCAGTTTGGCATCCATGGCACCAACAAGCCCGGCAGCATCGGTAGCAATGCCTCGCACGGCTGCATCCGCATGTATGTGCGGGACTCCGAAGAACTTTACGGCCTGGTGCCCAACGGCGCGAAGGTGGTCATTCAGGGCGGCCCCTACGGCCAGCTGGACAGCTATCTGCGCTACCTCATCCCCGGCGACCGCAACAGCCACGTGGCCGCCGTGCAGCGAAGGCTTACGGTGCTGGGCTATTATACGGGCCAGGCCGACGGCATCTACGGCAGGGGCACGCAGGCGGCGGTCACCCGTGCGCGGAAGGACCTGGGCCTGCCTGTACGCGATGCCGTGGACGAGGCGTTTTACCGGGCCATCGGCCTGATTCTGTTTGAATGATCGGAGGAGAGGCACATGACCTGGCAGGAGACCATCAGTTTTTTGACCGGTTGCATGCCCAGGCCCGTAGGACGGGCGCTGATGCAGCAGCAGGAGGGCAGCGTGCGGGAAATCCGCGTGCGCGCAGGCGGAAAGGTGCGCATCCTCACGGCAGGCGGGGAGATCGCCTGCGCCTGCACGCCCACCCAGCCGCAGGTGGAACAGATAGCCGAGGCGCTGTGCGAGCACGCCCTTTATGCCCGTGCCGAGGAGCAGCGACAGGGATTTGTCACATTGCGCGGCGGGCACCGCATGGGCCTGTGCGGGCGGGTCGTGGCACAGGGGCAGAGCGTGCGCGCCCTGCGCGACATCAGCTCCCTGTGCCTGCGCGTGGCGGGCCAGTGGCGCGGCGCGGCGGATGCGCTGATGCCTCATCTGTGGGACGAGCAGGGCCGCGTCCGCAGCCTGCTGATCGTGGGCCTTCCCGGCATGGGCAAGACCACCATGCTGCGCGATGCCTGCCGCCGTCTGTCCGAGCGGGGCGCGCGCATGTGCGTGGTGGACGAGCGCAGCGAAATCGCGGCCATGAGCGGCGGCGTGGCGCAGCTGGACGTGGGGCCCAATACCGACGTGCTGGACGGGTGTGCCAAAGAGGCGGGGCTTCGGTGGATGCTGCGCGCCATGTCGCCCCAGGCGCTGGTCACGGACGAGCTGGGCGGCGCGATGGACGCGCAGGCCGTGCTGGAGGCGGCGCGCAGCGGCGTGAGCGTGCTGGCCACGTTGCATGGGCGAGACCTCCAGGCGGCGCTGTCGCGGGGAATCCTTTATCATCTGGCGCAGAACCGCGTCTTTGACCGCTATGCCCTGTTGGACGAAATCGAGGTGGGCCGTGTGCGCGCCGTGTGCGACGAGCAGCTGCGTCCGCTGGAGGCGGCCCCGTGATGGGCGCGGCAGGCGCGCTGTGCTGCCTGTTGGCAGGCACGGCGGCGGGCAGCTGGCTTCGGGATCGAAGGCTCAGGCGCCTGCGCACGCTTCGTGCGCGGCTGGACGTGGTGGCCAGCCTGCGGCTGATGCTGGAGCAGGAGCGCATGGGACTGACGGAGCTTCTGTGTGAGTGTGCGCACTACGCGCCCACCGGTCCGGGGGGCGAGCAAGTGTCGCGCAGACTGCTCTGGGTGGCGCACGCGCTGGCGCAGGAGCCGCTGCTGGGGTTGGGCGATGCGTATGCGCAGGCGTGCGCGCACATCCCCATCCCCTGGGAAAAGACAGAAGAGCGCGAGGCCATGCGCGCCCTGTTTTTGCAGCTGGGCAGCGGCACCGCCGCCATGCGCGCGCAGGCCGCCGCAGCGTGCTTGAGACGGCTGCGTCCTCTGGAGGAGGACGCGCGGCGCGAGGCGGAAACGGGCGGCGGGCTGGTGATGCGCCTGGGGCTGTTGCTGGGACTGATGGCAGGCATCGCGCTGTGGTAGCGCAAAGAGGGAGGCGAAACGATGGTCCAGGTGGATCTGCTCTTTAAGCTGGCTGGACTGGGCGTGGTGGTGGCCGTCCTGTGTCAGGTGCTCACGCGCGCGGGGCGCGAGGAGCTGAGCACGCTGGTGACGGTGGTGGGACTGGTGATCGCGCTGTTTCTGGTGGTGGATCTGGTGGCCGATCTCTTTTCCAGCCTGCAAAGCATCTTTGCGCTGTACTAGGCCATGGCGTTCTGGCAATGGATGGGCCTGGCGGTGACGGCGGCGGTCTTGTGCCTTCTGGTGCGCCAGCAGCAGCCCCAACTGGGCGGGCTGTGCGCGGCGGCGGCGGGGGCCATGCTGCTGCTGGCCGCGCTGGAGCAGCTTTCGGACGTGCGGGAGGTTTTTGCGCGCCTCACAGCCATGGCCGGGCTTGAGGAAGGATATTTGAGCACGCTGGTCAAGGTGCTGGGGGTTAGCTATGTGGCCGAGCTGGCCGCACAGACCTGCCAGGACCTGGGAGAGGGCGGCCTGGCCCTCAAGGTGGGGCTGGTGGGCAAGCTGTGCGTGTTCACCCTTACGGCGCCCATGCTGATTAGCCTGTTGGAAATGATTTTGGAGCTGACGCCATGAGAGGAAAGACCGCACTGTTGGCGGCTGTGCTGGCGGCCCTGTTGCTGCCTGCCTCCGCGTTGGCCCAGACGGTGAACGAAGGTCTCGCCGAGGTGGTCGGCACGCTGGACCTGGATGCCCTGGCCGAAGCGGCGGAGGATGTCCCCTGGCTGGAGGGCGGCGTGGAACAGGTGATCACCCGGCTGGCCAGCGGGCAGGCGGCGCTCACCGCGAACGAGGCGCTGCGCTGGCTGATGGACGAGGCCGCGGGCGTGCTTCGGCGGAGCCTGTGGCGCATCACGCGCCTGCTGGCGCCCGCGCTGCTGGTGGCGGCGGCGGAGCTGATCGCCGCGCCGGACAAGGCGGCAGGCAAGGCTGCGCGCTATGCGGGACTGGTGATGACGATGGCGTTCCTCGTCGTGGACCTGCGCGAGCATGTGGCGTTGGCGGAGGAGAGCGTGGGCCGCATGTCGGAGATGATGCAGGCCATCTTTCCGCTGATGGTCACGCTGCTGGCCGCTGTGGGCGGCACGGCCAGCTCGGCGTTCTATCAGCCGGCGGTCATGGCCGCGGCAGGCTCCATGACCACGCTGATCAGCCATGTCACGCTGCCTTTTGCGGTCAGCGTGGCGGTGCTCACCATGGTGGGGAGCCTGAGCGATGGGCTGCGCATATCGCGCCTGCGCCGCCTTCTTCGGCAGGTGGCGGAGTGGACGCTGGGGTTCGGCTTCACGGTGTTCATCGGGGTGATGACGGTACAGGGCGTGAGCGCGGCTGCGGTGGACGGCGTGAGCATCCGCACCGCCAAATACGCCATGGACAACTTTATTCCCATCGTGGGCGGCATGTTTGCCGATACGGTGGATACGCTGGTGGGCTGCTCGCTCATCGTACAGAATGCCGTGGGCGCGTTGGGGCTGATCCTGCTGCTGGGCGCGCTGGCCGCGCCGCTGCTTCGCACGGTGGTGACGATGTTTCTCTACCGGGCGGCCTCGGCCTTTTTGCAGCCCATCGGCGACAGCCCGCTCGCGCGCGGAATGGGAGAGTACGCGGAGGTGTTTTCGCTGCTGTTCATCATCCAGCTCAGCGTGGGGGCGATGTTTCTTTTGCTGGTGGCGCAGCTGCTTACCGTGGCCAATCTGACCGTGATGTTGAGGTGAGGGGGATGGATGCGTTTGTCAGGCAGCTGGCGGTATTGTCGGTGCTGTGGTCGCTTTCGGAGCTGCTGCTTCCCGAAGGACGGCTACAGAAGATGGCGCGCATGACGGTGAGCGTGCTGGTGATGGCGGCGTTGATTTCCGGCCTGGGCAATCTGATGAATATCCAGGTGGAAAGCGCGTTGCCCGCCGTTTCGGACGCGGCTGCCGTGGGGGAGAGCTATGCGCGCGCGGCGGTGAGCGCGGCCGCCAACCAGGCGGAGACGTACTGCGTGCAGCTGGCGCGCAGGGCGGGCTATGAGGCGCGGGCCGCCGTATACCTGACCCTGGAGGGAGCCGTGGACCATATCGACCTGTCGCTTGCAGCCGGGGAGACTCCGCTTCTTAGCGAGGAGGAGGTGGCCCGGACCATCGCCGGGCAGCTGGCCATCCCGCCGGAGATGGTACGCCTGAAGGGAAACGAGGGGAGCGGCCCATGAACCTCAAGCGTTTGATGGAGCCCAGAATGCTGCCCTGGCTGGCGGCGGCGCTGGCGGTGGCGCTGTTGCTGCTGCTGGCCGGCGGAGGCAAAGATACGGACCTGGCCAGCCAGGAGGAACAGCGGATCGCGGAGGTACTGGGCGCAATGGCGGGCGCGGGCAAGGTGGAGGTGGCGCTGTTTTACGGCGGGGAGACCGACGCCCTCGGCGCGCGCACGGCGGGTCCCACGGGCGCGGTGGTGGTGGCCGAGGGCGCGGACGACCTGTCGGTTCGGTTGTCGCTGATCCGTGCGATGCGGACGCTCCTGGGCCTGCCTGAAAGCGCCGTGGATGTGTTTGTGATGGAGGAGGAACGCCGATGAACGCAAAAAAAGCGCCCCCGGAGGGACGCGCAAAAAAACGGACGTTTACATGGCTGCGCCGGGGCCTGCTGGCCGCATTGATCGCGGCGGCAGCCGCGCTGGCATGGCTGCGCCTGCCTGCCCCTGCGCCATCGGACGCGCCGGAGCCAGACGCCAGCCTGTCTGCCGGCCAGACGCCCGCGCCTGCCGCCGCGCAGGAACGCACCGCACGGGAAGCCGCCTACGACAAGGATGTGGCCGCCCTCACCGCGCTTTTGGACAGCGGCGCGGCCGATGAGGAAACCCGTGCCCAGGCCGCCGCGCGGCTGGACCAGCTGGTGGCCGATCATCAGAGCGAGCTGGGGCTGGAGGAGACGCTCAATCAGGCGGGCTATTCGCCCTGTGTGGTGCTCCTGCAAAACGGCGCGCTCACGGTGATCGTCGCTTCTTCCGACATGACCGCCGAAGCCAGCGCCGCCATCCTTTCGCTCTGCGCCGCCCATACCGACATCGGGGTGGAGAATATCCGCATCATGGCGCGGGAGACGCTTTGACCCCCTTGGGACGCCAGGACAGCCCCCACGCGCCCAACGGCGCCATCATGGGCAGATAGATCATCAGGTACTGGGATTTGGCCTCGAACAGCATGTGATAGAGGAAGCCGCCTAGCACCGCGACCATCAGCGCAAGCGGGGCATACAGGTGCGGCCATGCCCACGCTTTGCGCCGCAAGAGACCTATCGCCAGCAGCGCCGTCCCCGCGGCAAAGCCCAGATACAGCGTCAGCGTATAGCCCTCCATGTACAGGGTCAGCGCGCGTGAGCCGCCGCCCGAAAGCAGGCTGTCCGCCAGTGCGGGGCAGGGGCTTTCATTGGGCATGACGCGGTTGACCAGCAGCGCCTCAAAGGTGGTTTCCGCCCACTGGGAAACCATCTTCCGGTGGTAGAAGGAAAGCGCATAGGCGGGGTCGGCGGCAAATTCGGAAAGCCGCTGCGCGATGTCCTGCCGGTTGAGGGCAAGGGCGGTGTCGGGCTCCAGCTCCGCACGCTCCATCAGCGTCAGGGAATAACGGTTGTACCAGCCAGGAGCCAGGGGGCCTTCCTGCATGCCCATGGCCAGCCAGGTGGTCTGCGGCGCGCCCTCGCCAAGGGGAAAGCCCGTGCGCTTTTCCAGCGCGAGGCGGGCCAGGCGGTCCGCCGCCATGGGCGCGGCCAGCAGCCCGGCGCATACCAGCAGCGCGCCCAGCCGGCGGGAGCCCAGCGCATACAGCGCTGTTACCAGCGCGGCAGCCAGGGCAAAGATCAGGTAATTGGGCTTGAGCACCACGGCCAGCGCCATCAGCGTCAGCGCCGAGACAATCCACCGCCTCCGCCCGCCCGTCAGCCAGCGAAGCAGGCAGTCCAGCGCCCATAGCGAAAGACAGAGCCCCGGCAGGTTTCCATACAGGAAGGTGGTATAGCATACCGGATGCACGCACAGCACCAGCAGCAGGGTGAGTGCCACCTGGGTTCGCCGGTCATGCAGGCTGCGCCAAGTCAGGTCCATCAGCGCGCCGTAGGCGGCGGTGAGAAACGCCGCGTTCAGCAGGCCCTGCGGCACATAGCTGTGGCGGCCAAAGACGCGCTGGAGCAGCTCGGAGTATTGCAGGTATCCGGCCTGAAAGGGATTGGTGCGCAGGTACACCTCGTGCCGCCACAGCTCCGACGGATCGCCCCGCGTGAGCTCCGCGGCGGTGTAGTACAGGATGCCGGGGTCGTTGACGGGCACGGCGCGCAGCACCAACACCCATGCCACGCCCAGCGCAAACGTCACACCCAGCGCTATGCCGGTCAGCCATCCCAGGTGGATGCGCCCCTCAAAGCGCAGCGCCAGCCGCATCAGCACCAGCCAACCCAGCAGCATCGCCAGATTGATGGCGACGTTATCCCATACATAAAGCACGTGTTCGCCTGCCGGGTCGGCGGGGTCGAACACGCTGGTGCGCAGCAGGCCGTATGCGAGCAGATAGGCGAACACGACCGCCAGCAGCCCCGCTGCGATGCCGAAAGCCGCCCGGTCGAAGCGGGTCAGGCGAGGGGAGGCTAGCTCTCGCTGTTCCATGCGTTCAAGGCCTCCCATTCCTCGGCGGGAATGCGTCCCGCGCCGTATTGGTCCACCAGGTGCTGCATAGCAAAGAAACGATGCATGTCGCCGGGCAGGGGGGTTTCACTCTGATAGGGCAGCATATCCAGCGGGAAAATCGCCGGCTGCGCTCCAAGAAAATCAATCGATTCCTGCGCCTCAGACAGCGACTCGGCGGCGAGCAGCGCTTCCTCGCGTGCGAGAATGTCCTCGCGGTATTGCGCGGCCTCGCCGGTGAGCAGGCTGTAATATGCGCCCAGCGTGGGGGTGGCGAGCACCGCTCCGGTAGCGAACAGTCCCCAGGCCAGCAAGCCGGCGCACAGGCCCAGCTGCCATACACGCAAGCCTTCCGGCGCGGATGGCGCGGCGCGGCGTTGGGCCAGCCAGCCCATCCAGTAGATGAGATTGAGGAATACAAGCACCGCATAGAGCATGTAAAGGCTGCCCAGAATGCGGTCCAGCCGGTAACTGTCTACGCCGGTGGCGTAGATGGGCGGCACGAAGCTGGCCGCCAGCACCCCAAAGCTGAACATGCTGACCCAACCCGGATTGCGAAAGCGCATGGAGCTGCTTTTCAGCGGTTGCCACAGCAGCGGTCCCAGCACCAGCGCAAGGCCGATCAGCTGCGGGCCGAACCATTCGCCCGTGCAGCCCAAACATTCCACCACGCTGTGAACAATGGCGGCCAGGGGAGCCATGCTGTCGCCCACGCGCTCCTGGCGCACGGCATTGCCGGGCGCAACCACCACCGCAAGCAGCGACAGTGCCGTACCTGCAAATGCGATCACGGCGGCGATACGCGCAGGGGAACGGCGCCATACGCACCAGGCTGCGATCAGCGCCATGCCCACCGCGCCGCCCAGCGCCAGCGGATAGGGAAGGCCGCCCAGCGCCACAGCGCACAGCAACGCCGCCGCCGTGCGCCAGGCGTAGGCGGCAGGACGCGCGGATGCCGCGTGGAGGCGGATCATCAGCCCGCACAGCAGCATCACGGCCACCACGCTCAACGCATATTGAATGGCCGACTGCCAGTAGATCAGCTCCCGGATACCGGGCACATACTCCAAAAGCAGCGTCATCAGCGCGGCATAGAGCGCCGCGCACACGCACAGATCGCCCTTGAGCACGAACCTTGTGACCTGCCGCGCCAGATACCAGGCCGACAGCGCCAGCAGCGCCAGCGTGCCGAACGGCGCCAGCCAGAACAGCCGCATGGAAAACACCATGGGCTGAAACGCGCATACGAACATGGCCACGTATGTGCCCTGCCAGGTCTGGTAGTCGTACATGGCCTGATTCCAGGCCGCTTTCAGGGTATCCCACAGGCTTCCGGTCTCGGCCCAGACCTTGGCTGCGGGCAGCACGCAGGGAAAGTCGTCATGGGTGGGATAGGCGTAAAACGACATGGCAAGAAGCGGCGCAAGTATCAGCGCTACCCAAATCAGGCAGAGCACCGTCAGCGCACGCCGTGTGGGCCGCGCGCGCAAAAAAAGTGTGAATTTTTGCGCGACGCGGCGAGGGAAAACGCTCGTCATCAAAGGCCTCCTTCAGCGCACGGCGCTCAGGCTTCGGGCAGCTTCGCGGCCTCGACCGCTTCGGCCTCCTTGCATTCGCGCTGACGCTTTTCCTCCGCGTCGATCTCCCAGTGCAGGAGCAAAGTGAGCAGGCTGCGCAACAGAATGACCGCCGCCAGCGTTCCCAGCTCATTCCAGCCGCTGACGATGACCGAGCGAAGCACCTCGCTGCCGACCTTGAATTCCAGGCCCAGCATGATGCCCTGCGCAAGCTGGATGCGGGTTCCGTCATCCTTCTGAACAAAGCCGATGAATCCTCTGACCATGCTGATGACGATGACGATGATGCCGGCAAGTTCGATGAGCAGGATACACAGGCGGACCAGAGTGTCAAAACCGAGTTCGATAGCTTCCATTGTGGCAGCCTCCTTCGTAGGTGTGGTATAATCGCACCGGGAGGGTTGCGATTTGCTACTGCAATTATATCTCCATTTTCCATTTTGTAAAAGGAAATGTTTTTACTGCGATTTCTGCTCTGCCCCTGCGGACGACGGAACCGTTGCGGCGTATTGCTCCGCGCTCAAAAAAGAAATTTGTATCACCGCGGAAAAATACCCCGACGCCAGGGTGAGCACCGTATTCCTGGGCGGCGGCACGCCCACGCTGGTACCGGCGGAGGAGATGCGGGGCGTGCTTGGGGAGTTGCGCCGCCGCTTCGACGTCCTGCCGGATGCGGAGATAACGGCCGAGGGTAACCCCGGAACCCTGTCCTCCCAGTGGCTGGAGGCGGCCTGCGCCTGCGGGCTGAACCGGCTGTCACTGGGGATGCAGGCTGCGCAGGACCGGCTGCTCCAGGCCATCGGGCGCATCCACACCTTCGCCCAGGCGCGGGAGGCGGTGACGCTGGCCCGGGCCTTTGGCATCCGCAACCTCAACGTCGATCTGATGTCCGGCCTACCGGGTCAGACGCTGCGGGACTGGCGCGAGAGCATAGAGGCAGCCTCGGATTTGGGCGTGGAGCATATCTCTGCGTATAGCCTGATTTTGGAGGAGGGTACGCCGCTGTGGCGCATGGTGGAGACGGGAAGCGTGCGCCTGCCGGATGACGAGCTGACCGCCGAAATGTACGAGCGGGGCGTGACCTGGCTGGAGGCGGCGGGATACGAGCGCTACGAAATCAGCAACTTTGCCCGGCCGGGCTTTCGCTGCCGCCACAACGTAGGCTACTGGCAGGGAAGCTGGTATGCGGGGCTGGGCGTGGCGGCGCACGGCATGCTGCCGCCGGACGCTTCGCAGGCCTCGCAGAGCGCGGTGCGCGTGAGGCGTGCAAACACCGAACGCATGACGGAGTATCTGCATGCCCTTGAGGCGCAAAACGTCCTCCCGCCGGCGGAAATCACGCTGATAGACCGGCAGGAGGCGATGTTTGAGACGATGATGCTGGGCCTGCGCATGACTGGCGGCGTCTCCGAGCGCGACTTCGAGCGCATGCATGGCGCTGCGCTTTCGCAGGTCTACGGACCGGCATTGGAAACGCTGGAGCGGGAGGGGCTGGGGGCATGGTCCTCCGGCACGGTGGGGGAGCGGCGGTTTTTCCTCACCCCACGCGGGCTGGAGGTGCAAAACGAGGCGCTCATGGCGCTGATGCCATAAACGAAAAGGCCCTCCGCGCCTGTATGGCGCGGAGGGCCCATTGTTATTGCAACTTACTGGAGGGAATCCTTGGTCAGGACGGACACGCCGGTGTCGGTCACGGCATGGCCGAGATCCTCGCCCGCGATGGCCTTCACAGCAGCCTGCACACCCTCATAGCCCATCACGTCGGGGTTCTGAGCCATGGTGCACAGCAGGTAGCCGTCCTTGATGAGGCCCTGGATGGCGTCGGACTTGTCAAAGCCCACAACCACGACATGGGAAGAGGCAGCCTTGTTGGCATTGCCGGCGCCGGTGGTGGAACCTTCGTTGCAGCCGAAGATGCCCACAACGCCCTGGGTGATGTAGTTCTCGGCGATGGTCTGGGACTTGGCAGCGTCGCCCTCGCCGTACTGGGTCTCAAGGATGTTGTACTCGGTGCCCTCAAAGGCGCTGCGGAAGCCCGCTTCGCGCTTCACGGTGGAGTCGGTGGCGGCGTTGACGTTCACGATGCCGATGTCGCCGGAGGTGATGCCGGCCGCGGTCAGGGCCTTGATCATTTCCTCACCGGCGGTCTTGCCGGCAGCCTCGTTGTCGGTGGAGAAGGTAGCTTCCGCCTCGACGTTGGCGGGGGAGTCGACATAGACGATCTTCACGCCCGCCTCAACGGCCTCGTTGAGCGCGGAGGAGATGGCGTCGGGGCCGTTGGCCGCCACGATGATGGCCTCCGGCGACGGCGTTGTTGACGCACTCGATCTGCTGGGCGTCATCCTTGGTGTTGGGGGACATGAAGGTCACGGTCACGCCGAGCTCCTCGGCGGCCTTCTGGGCGCCCTCGTTGAGGGTGATCCAGTGCTGGTCGATGGAGTCCATGGTGATCAGGGCGATCTTTTCGCCCGCGGCCATCGCGCTGGCAGCGCCGAGCACCAGGCACAGGCTGAGCAGCAGAGCAACGATCTTTTTCATAAC
>DGYFI06202__coassemble_1223_pt1 | contig 12054 bp, 10 predicted proteins | sample DGYFI06202__metabat2_low_PE_001 | metagenome-assembled genome bin DGYFI06202
GCGATCATCCAAAACGCTACCGCCGAGGATATCCGCTCGCTGCGCGCGCTGCTTCATGAGATGGACGCCTTTGACGAGGCGGGGGACATCGAGGCGCTTTCGCCCCGTGCGCGCGCGTTCCACACGCAGCTGACGCGGCTGTCCAAAATGAACCGCATCCTGCGCGTCATTGAGGGGCAGGATCAATATATCACGCGCTTTTCGGCGCTGTCCATCGCGCGGGAGACGCGGCGGCACGCGGCGCACCGCGAGCACCATCAGCTGGTGGACTACGTGGAGCAGAAGGACCTGGAATCCTTTGAGAAGCTCATGCGCAAGCATATCGAGCGCAGCAAGGAAACCTGCCTGCTGGCCCTGGAGGAGAGCAAGCTCAAGCGCAACGAGGCGGCGAAATAGAAGCTGTTTTGGCAGAAAGAAGGCATACCCCGTGAACGACGGCACCTGGGATTTGAGCGTATTTTATCAGGGGTTTGACGATCCGGCCCTGCGGGGCGATATCAACGCGATCCGCTCTGCGGCGGAGGGCATGGAGGCTTTGCTTTCGCAGGACCGCCCGGAGGCGGACCGGCTGGAGGCGATGGTCGCTTGCCTGGAGGACATGACCAACCGCTTGAGCCGGGCCTTCGGCTATGCGGAGCTGACGCTGGCGGCGGATACGGAAAACGAAGGGGCGCTCCGCCTGATGGACGAGCTGAGCGCGCTGATGGTGGAGGTGCAGCTCTGTCAGAGCCGCTGCGTGCGCTACGTGGGCGGCGTAAAGGAGCTGGACCGGCTGATCGAAAGCCGCGAGGCGCTCCGGCAGAATGGCTTCATCCTGCGGGAGATGGCCCGGCAGTCGGCGCACATGCTGCCCGCGGAGATGGAAAAGTGGATGCTTCGCATGTCGCTGGATGGCGGGGACGCCTTTTCCAAGCTGCGCGACCGGCTCATCGGCACGCATACGGTGGACCTGGACGGCAAGGCCCAGCCCCTGCCCGCGGTGCGCGGCATGGCCTACGACCCGGACCCCGCTGTGCGTAAGGCCGCCTATGAGGCGGAGCTGGCCAGCTACCGCAAGATCGAAACGCCCATGGCGTTTTGCCTGGGTTGCATCAAGGGCGAGGCACTCACCATGTGCGAGGCCAGGGGATACTCCGACGTGCTCACGCAGCAGCTTAGCGAAAGCCGCATGGACCGTGAGACGCTGGACGCCATGTGGACCGCCATCCGCGAGGCGCTGCCGGATTTCCGGCGCTACCTGCGCAAAAAGGCGGAACTGCTGGGGCATGCGAACGGACTGCCCTTCTACGACCTGTTCGCGCCCATGGGGCGGGATACCCGGCGGTATACTGCCGGGGAGGCGCGGGAGCTGCTGGTGCGCGTCTTTTCGCAGGTGCACCCCGAGATGGGCCGATTCATCGATCAGGCGTTTGAAAACCGCTGGATCGACCTCTATCCCCGCGAGGGCAAGGAGGGCGGCGCGTTCTGCGCGGGCTTCCATCAGATGAAGATCAGCCGGGTGTTGACCAACTTCGTGGGCAGCTTCAGCGACGTGAGTACGCTGGCGCACGAGCTGGGTCACGGCTGGCACAACGTATGCCTGGAGCGCGTGCCCGTGCTGATGGCCGACCCGCCCATGCCGCTTGCCGAGACGGCCTCCATCTTCAACGAAACGCTGCTCAGCCATGAGGTGCGCAAGACCGCCGACGACGAGACGCGCTTTGCGCTTCTGGAAAACAGCCTGATGGAGGCCACGCAGGTCATCGTGGATATCTACAGCCGCTTCCTGTTTGAAAGCGCGGTGTTTGAGGCGCGAAAGACCCATATCCCCACGGCCGCGGAGCTCAACCGCATGATGCTGGACGCCCAGCGCGAGAGCTACGGCGACGGGCTGGACCCGGACGTCATGCACCCCGGCATGTGGATCAACAAGAGCCACTACTACAGCGTGGGCCTGCACTTCTATAACTTCCCCTATGCCTTTGGCCACCTGTTTGGTCTGGGCGTGTTCAAAAAATACCTGGAGAAGGGCGGTTCCTTCATGCCCGAATACGACGCCCTGCTGGCCTCCTGCGGGAGTGGGCTGGTGCGCGACGTGGCGGCGGGCGTGGGCATCGACGTGGCCAGCGCGGACTACTGGCGCGGCGCGCTGGACGTGTTCCGCGCGGAACTGGACGAGTTTGAGCGCCTGTGCGAGCGGCGATGAAAAACGATGCGTTGACGGGCGCGCCATGGCTGTTGGCCGTGGCGCGCGTTTTTGAGCGGGCAGGGGAGCCGGTCTACCTGGTGGGCGGCGCGGTGCGCAACCCGCTGATGGGTCTGCCCCTGTCCGACGTGGACGTGTGCGGCCCGGCGCGGCCGGAGCGGGTGATGGCGCTGTGCGAGGGCACGGAGGTGCGCGCGGTGCTGCGCGCCGCGCATTTCGGTACGGTGGAGCTGCATGTGACGGACGCGGACGGCGCGCGCCACATGGCCGAGTACACCACCTTCCGCGAGGACAGCTACCGCTGCGGCCACCGGCCGGACGCCGTGCGCTTCACCACGGATATCTCTGTGGACGCGCTCCGGCGCGATTTCAGCGTCAACGCCCTCTACCGCCGCCTGCACGACGGCGCGCTGGGCCCGGTCATCGACCCGACAGGGGGACAAAAGCATCTGGAACAGGGCGTTTTGCATACTGTGACCCCGGACCCGGACCGCGTGCTCCGGGACGACGGGCTGCGCATTTTGCGGGCGGCGCGCTTTCAGGCCGAGCTGGACCTTGCGCCCACGCCCGCGCTGCTGGACAGCCTTGCGCGGCACGCGCCGCTGCTCAAGGACATCGCCTGTGAGCGCCTGCGGGACGAATGGCAGAAGATCCTCCTGGCCGATCTGCGCTATCCGATGCTCAAGCGCCGCGCCCCGGCTACAGCCAGCGGACTGAAAACCCTGCGGGACTGCGGGGTATGGCCCTACTTGCTGGATGCGCCCTACGGCGAGGAAGCGGTAGCCGCCCTGGCGGCTCTCGACTGGGAAAACGCGCCGCTGGCGGGGCGGCTGGCGCTGCTGCTGCGGGGGATGGAGCCGTCCGACCTGCAAAGCGCGCTCCTGCGCCTGCGCTTTTCCAACCGCGACGCGGCGCTGGCTGCGCGCTATGCGGCGGCGCTGCGCTGCGCATATGCGGATGCCTTTGAAACGGTGAAGCTGGGCCGAGACGCGGTGGCCTATGCGGCGGCCGCCTTCCATGCGCTGGGGGATACGGCGGGCGAGGCGCGTGCGGCGGGGGCGCTGGATGCGCTTGGGGACGCGCCGTGGTCCCTTAGAGAATTGGCCGTCGGTGGGGACGCGCTTGCGCCCCTGCTGGCCGCGCGGGGCGTACCCGCGCGGCAGATGGGCCGCCTGCTGGAAAGCTTGTGGCGCATGGCGGCGGAGGGCCAGATAACAAACGAAACTGCCGCGCTGCTTGGCGCGGCGGACGAATGGCTGAACCGTATGGAATGAGCAGTGGGAAATGAAGAAGGGCACGGCCTGTCAGCCGTGCCCTTCTTCAAACCATGCCTGCGGAGCGAAGAACGTGTCTCCTATGCTGGTCAGAAGGATGTACAGGCCATCCCCGGCCGTTCCCACCAGCCACGCACCTTCCTTGAGCAGGTGGGTGCTTTGCATGTCAAGGGAAGCATACAGGGGGCATCCTCGGTATTCCTCGCGGAGGATTTTCTGGGGAAAGGCGCTTTTGACTTGGTCCATATCGTGTCCAAAGGACAGCTGTTCCCTGGGAACCCAGCCTGACAGGCGGTTATCCATGCCCACCACCACCTCGCACCATTGCTCCGCTTCCTTCAGGACGCGCACAGGCGTGCTGCAGAAGAGGGTACCCGGCGACGGCGCGCCCCTGTCGGGGCAGGCGTGGAGCGTCGCGGAGGACGCGCGGACCACGGCCCAGCCTTCACGATGGAGAGAAGCGTGCAGCGCTTCTACGCTGCGGGGAAGGCCGTCCACGCCATTCTCCAGCAGGTTGGCGCCGGCCAGCGTGCCGACCGTCAGACCGATCGTGTTGCCGTCATCCCGTGCGCGGGAGCACCAGATCCCGCAAAAGCCATTCTCGAAATCAAAGGCAGGCGCGCTGAAAAACTGTGCCCAGGTCAAAACCCAGCTTCCATCCGCCGACAGACGGTAGTATGCGAGGCTGTGCGCATCGTCCCATCGCAGGCACAGGCCGCCGTCTCCCATGCTTGACAGGTTCAGCCGCGCGTCGTGAGGCAGGGCAGGCGATCGGGCCACAGCGTACCGCCCGCCGCTTTCCGTTACGATTTGCAGGCGGCGGACGCCCCGCGCATCCTGCGTGAGCAAAATCAGCGATCGCGTTTGCAGGCAGCTGTCCAGCACCCGGTCCGTGACGGGAATCTTCGATGTATCAAAGGCGGCGTCCGTCAGAAACAGAGCGCTTTGCGGCGCTGCTTCCAGCAAGGCGTCAAAGCCCTCGCTTTCCAGCCGCCGAAGCAGCTCCCCGGACAGCGGCACGGGCAAACAGTCCTCAACCTGCGGCTGCCTGCCGTCCGGTGGAAACATTGCGCGCCTTACATGGAGAACGCCATCCTCGATGCGGCTGTAGTCGGCATAGACCTCGCTTTGGGGATGGTAGCTTCCGTAGGTCCGCAGCGTGTAGCCGGGAAAGAAGGCCGCCGCCTCGGGTCGGGAGATCTGTTCACCGAAGGCCGGCGCGGTCCGGAGGTAGCAACAGGCCAGCGCTGCGCAAAGGATGCGGAGTGCTTTTTTCACGCGAATTCGCTCCCTTCGTCAGCCGTTTCCTTCCCACAGCCAGCTCTGCGGCACATAACCCGCGTCGCCCAGATCGGTCAGAAGGATGTACCATTCATCCGCCACCACGCCCACGACATAGATGCTCCCCGCCAGCTCCTTTTCTGTGCCCTTGCGCGGGGCGGAATAGGCGGGCTGGCGTTCCTCCTGCTCCAAAACATACATCAGTTGCGGAAAGACGGGCTCGACCTCGTCCATTTCACCGCCGAAGGCCAGATAGCGCGTCATCATCCAGCCCTCCGGCCCGTTCAGGCCCAGAGCGACCCGCGTCCAGTCGCCCTCCTGCCCCAGCACGCGCAGGGGCGTGCCGTTGTAGAACTTGCCCAGCGATTCGGCGCTTCGGTCGGGCTTCACGCGCAGGTGCAGGCGGTCGGCGGGGTCGGGGTTGCGCACCACCGCCCAGCCGTCGCGGTTCAGGGCCGCGGCGAGCGCCTCCCTGGTCCCCGGCAGGGTGGCGAGATCCGCGCCGTCAAGGAGCATCTGCGCAAGATCGCCCACAAACATACCGTCGTTCTCCTCCTTCTGCGGCCATACGGAAACGCCCCAGAAGCGGCAGGAGTACTCAAGGGTTCCCGCGTCGCCAGGAATCCATGCCCATTCGAGCCGCCATTGGCCGTCGGCCCCGAGCGCATAGCCCGCCTGCGCATGCTGTCCGTCCCAGGAAAAGTTGATCTCGCCATCCGTCGTGTGGAACAGGTCCAGCGTCGTGTCCGGGGGCAGCGGGGCGGTCAGGCAGTTCTGGCGGTAGGTCCCGTCGTCGTTCAGGACGATCACCTGCACGCGGCGGTCGCCCGCCGCATCTTCCACCAGCAGCACAAGGCCGCCGGACTGCAAGTCGGACACAAGCACCGTGCCCACGACCGGGAGGCGGCCGGTGTCGAGCGCATCGTCCGTCAGAAAGGTATCGCCCCAGCCGCTGGCGTCGATGAGATCGGAGACGGGCTCCGTCTCCAGCCGGGCCAGCAGCGTTTCCGACAGCGGCACGGGCATGGAATCCGCCACGGTTTCGCCCTCCAGTGTGAACGTGGCGCGGCGGATGGCCAGCATCCCGTCCGAAATGCGCAAGTAGGCCGCATTGACCCCTGTGCCGGAATTGTATGGATCATAGCTTTGCAGCGTATAGCCCGCAAAGGCGTCCTGCACGTTTTGCTCCAGCAGTTTCTCCCGCGCCTGCGCCTCCGCGGGCGTGGCGGGATGCCACCTAAAATCCCCGATCCAGGAAAGCAGCGCGTCGCCCGCGTCCACGCTCGCCACGGGTTGCACGCCGCCCTCGTAATAGCTTAGCCGCGTGCCCTGCACGAGCACCTCGCCGGGATAGCGCTGGGGATCATACCAGCCGCAGATTGAAAACCACTGCCCGTCGTAGCGGTAGGAAAGCCGCGAGCCGTCCTCGCTGACGATGTCAAAGCCCAGATCGTCCGGCCATGTGGAGCCGTCCGCGCGGGCCTGCCCCTGCCGGTGACGCTCAAAGCGAAGGCCCGCATGGCCCTGCATGATGGATCCGGAGGAGTGGTTTTGCCACGCGCCGTCCTTTTGGAGAAAGCCGTACAGGCTCCAATCGTTCAGCAAAAAAGCGTAGGTACTGCCGTCCGGCAGATCAAACAGCAGAGAATCCCAGAATTCGTTTTCGTAGCCGCGTTCCGCCATCCAGTCAAGAATTGCCTGCGGAACCTCCTGCGCATGGGCGCAGGAAAGCGCGCAGGCCAGGATCATGAGCAGAACCAGCGCGGCGAGCGATCGTTTCATCACAAAAATCCCCTTATCCCCTTTTTCCATAGAACGAACGGGCATGGAATTTCCTTCCGCATCTCGAAACAAAAGCGCCCGGCCTGAACACAGGCCGGGCAAATCATGTTCGTGGGCGTTCAGCCGCGCAGCTCATGCTCGATGAGCTTGCTCAGGGCGTACACGTCACGGTCCATCTCGCGCTGGTCGGGACCCTCGATCATCACGCGCACGCGCGGCTCGGTGCCGCTGGCGCGCACCACCAGGCGGCCCTTGTCCTTGTATTTGAGCTCCAGCTCCGCGATCTTCTGCATGATCTTTTCGTTCTTGTCGAAGTCGTATTTTTTGTGGTCATCCACGTTGGCGGCGTACTGGCTCTGGGGCATCATCTGCATCACGCCGGCCAGGCGGCTCAGCGGGCGCTGCGCCTGCACCATGGCGCTGATGACCTGCACGGCGGTGATCAGGCCGTCGCCGGTGGTGTTGTAGTCCAAAAGAATCACGTGGCCGCTCTGCTCGCCGCCCAGCACGTAGCCGTCGGCCAGCATTTTTTCCAGCACATAGCGGTCGCCTACACGGGTCTTTTCGATCTTGACGCCGTGCTTCTTCATGGCGATGTCCAGGCCCATGTTGCTCATGACCGTGGCGACGATGGTGTTTTGCCGAAGCCGTCCCTGCTCCTTGAGATGCAGGGCCAGCATGGCCATCACCTGATCGCCGTTGATGAGCTGGCCGCGCTCGTCCACGGCCATCAGGCGGTCGGCGTCGCCGTCGAAGGCAAAGCCCACGTCCGCGCCCAGCTCGCGCACCAGCTCGCACAGGCGGCGCGGGTGGGTGGAGCCGCAGTTGTCATTGATGTTGGTGCCGTCGGGCTCGTGGTAATAGCAGCTCACCTTCGCGCCCAGCTCCTTGAACACCATGGGCGCGACCTCGTAGCTCGCGCCCTGGGCGCAGTCCAGCACCACATGCAGACCGTCCAGCCGCACATTGGTGGTTTCCTTCACAAAATCCACATAGCGGCGGGTGGCGTTGCGCTGGCGCACGGGGCGGCCCACACGCTCGCCGATGGGCATTTCAAAATCGGTGGGCATGCCGCCGGTCACGATTTCCTCGATGCGGTCCTCGATGGCGTCGGGCAGCTTGTAGCCGTTTTTGTCAAAGAACTTGATGCCGTTGTATTCGACGGTGTTGTGGCTGGCGCTGATCACCGCGCCCGCGTCTGCCTCATAAAAGCGGGTGAGGTAGGCGATGGCGGGGGTGGGCAGCACCTCCACCAGCACGGCGCGCGCGCCCACGCTGCAAATGCCGGCGACCAGCGCGCTTTCCAGCATCTCGCCGCTCAGGCGCGTGTCGCGGCCCACAAGGATGGTTGGCCGGTGCACGTCGCTGGCCAGCACATAGGCGCTGGCCTGCCCCAGGCGGAAGGCAAGATCACAGGAGAGCTCCGTGTTGGCGATGCCGCGCACGCCGTCGGTTCCAAACAGTCTGGCCATTGGGTAGGCTCCTTTCCGGCTTTATGCCCAAAAAACGTCGTTGTTTTTGCTGTCGTACATCAGCACGCCCTTGAGGAAGGCAATAGCCTTCTCCAGCCCCTCGCGGGGGGACATCAGGCTGTCCTCGTGCTCGATGGACAATACATCATCATAGCCCACCAGGCGAAGGTCGGATACGATGTCCTTCCATACCAGCGCGTCGTGCCCGTAGCCCACGGTGCGGAACAACCAGCTGCGCTCCTGTTCGCGGGTGAAGCGCTTGGTATCCAGCATGCCGTTGACGGGACCGTTGAGGGGGTCCAGCCGGGTATCTTTGGCATGGACGAAGTAGATAGCGTCGCCCAGACGGCGGATGGCCGCCACGGGATCGATGCCCTGCCAGAACAGGTGGCTGGGATCGAAGTTCGCGCCGATGAGCGGCCCTACGGCCTTGCGCAGGCGAAGCAGCGTTTCGGGGTTGTAGACGCAGAAGCCGGGATGCATTTCCAGCGCGATCTTCTCCACCCCGTGCGCGGCGGCAAAGGCGGCCGCGCTCCGCCAGTAGGGAATGAGCACCTGCTCCCATTGGTATTCCAGAATCTTTTGATAATCATCCGGCCAGGCGCAGGTGACCCAGTTGGGCGTGCGGTCGCCGGGACCGCCGCCGGGACAGCCGCTGAAACCCACAATGCGCTTTACGCCCAGCCGTTCGGCCAAAAGCACCGCGTTTTGAAAGTCCTGACGAAAGTGCTCGGCTATCTCCGGGTCGGGATGAACGGGGTTACCGTGCGCGCTGAGCGCCGCCAGCTCCAATCCGTTTTTCTTCAATATGCGTCAGACAGCGCGTTTTCATCCTCCAGGAGAAGGGCGGGGTTGCAATGCGCCTTGCCGGGATAGCCGCCGCAGCCGATTTCTACCGCGTCCACGCCGCACTGGGCCAGGTACTGCATGGCGCTTTCAAAGGGCATGTCGCCCAGCACAGGGTTGAAAACCGAGAGCTTCATGATGGTTGGCACTCCTTTTGTCCGGCGGGGACGCGCCCGCACCGGTTCAATTGTAGCATATTGTATCTTGGCCGTGGATAGTATACCCCGATCAAGGGAAAATTGCAAGCCTGTGACATGAGGCGCATGACAAGAAGGACCCCGACGCATGAGAAACGATAAGAAGCATGCATCGGGGCCGGACCACAGCGCAGTTTCTGCCGTCAGCGCACGCGCACGGCGGCGGTCATGTCAGCCACGCCGCCTTCGACGGGGGCCAGCCACAATTCGCCCGGCAGCGGGGACAGGGCGGGATAGATGAATTCAGCCATTTCATCGCCGTGGACGTCAAGCCCAAACTCCCCCGGGAACAGCTCCACGCCCTGCCCGTCCACCAGCGACAGGCTGTAGAGCCAGCCTTCAAACACATCCGTGCCGCCGTAGGGCCACATAAGCCGTCCCTCTTCGTCGTAATAGCCGTCGCCGTTGGTCTCGATGAAGGCGGCCATCGCGTCGGGGTTGACCTCCAGGTCCAGCGTGAGATAGGTCATCAGGGGCGAGAAACAGGCCTCGGTCACCTGGGCGGTCACAAGGTCCGTCGTGACGGGGATGCACGGATGCTCCGTCAGCACGCTGTCCGCCATGCCGGTCACATCGAGCGTAAAGGTGACGACGCCCTCGTCGGGCAGGCGCATGCGACCATTTTCGTCAAAGATTTCGGGGTGCTCAGAAGGGGGATAGAAGCCCTCCGGCGGCGGACCGATGGGCAGGGCAACTTCCAGCTTGCTATCCAGGAACACATCGTCCTTATCCAGCCGCAGGTAGCGGTATTCCTCGATGACGCCCGGCTCGGTGGTGGGGGTGGTCATCCCGCCGGAACCTGCAATGGTCATGTCCGCCTCCCTGCCGTCAAACCAGATGCGCTCGGTCCATAGCCGCATGTCATACTTTTGCAACAGCTGCGAGACTTCCTCGGAAAGCCCCGGCAACAGCGTGCCATCCTCGGCCAGGCCCAGCGGCACGTCCACGTCCGGCAGGCGGTAGGTCCACATCAGGTAGAGGGTGCGGCCGTCGTAGGCGGCCTCGTTGACGGTAACCTCCACGCCGTTGACCGTCCCCTCAAACAGATTGGCCTGGCGGGCAACTCCTTCGCTGGCGGGCGGGGTGTTGAAGAACCACACCGCGTCAAACAGCTTCCAGTGATAGGCGGCCACGGCGGCCGAGGCCAGCAGCAGCGTGACGAGGGCGGCGATGAGCAGCGCGCGGCGCAGCTTTCGCGCCGAGGCCGCGTGCCGCCTGCCCTCCTCCCGCACGATGGCGTTCAGCGAGTCGGTCATGGCGCGGTGGAATCCCTCCGGCGCATCCGGCAAAGCCTGGTTCAGGCGGTTTCGAAACTCACGATCGTTCATTGCTCACCCTCCTCCCAGTCCTCGCGGAGCAGGACGCTCAGGCGGGCGCGCGCTTTCATCAAGCGCGTCTTGACCGTGCCCTGCGGCACGCCCAGCGTATCGGCAATCTCGGCGACGGAGAATCCTTCCAGATAGTACAAAAGCACGGTGATGCGCCATTCGGGCCGGAGCTGGTCGATGCATTCCTTGAGCGGCAAAGGCTCCGCAGGCGGCTCCGTGGGAAGAATTTCCTCCTCCAGCGGCACGAAGCGGATCTTCTGGCGCTGGCGCAGCATGTCGCGGCAGGTGTTGACCAGAATTTTCATCAGCCAGGGGCGGAAACGGGATGGGTTTCGCAGGGTGTTGTGCTTTTGCCACGCGCGGGTGAGCGCTTCCTGCACGGCGTCGGCGCAGTCCTGATCGTTGTGCAGGATGGAGTAGCCCACGTGGTACATCAGCCGTTCGCAGCGCATGGCTTCCGCCTGAAACGTTACGGCATCCACACGATCGCTCCTTTCGCAGTATCAAAGAGGGAACGGGCTGGGCGCTCCCCGGCGCAGGAGCCGGCGGATTCCCCCTCATCTACTTAGACGGAAAAAGGGCGAGGACGGTTTTCGCTGCGGATGGAAAATTACAAAAAACGGATGCGGCGTGACTAATCACGATCGCATCCGCCTGCGCATGCCAGCACCTCGACGACCTGCCAGGGCAGCGCATGGGAGCCAAAGGCCTGAAGCAGCCGTTCCATTTGCGCAACCCCGCGCACGCGCGCGGCGCGCACGTCGCGTCCCAGCAGAGAGAAGCGGGCCGTTTCCACGCCCGCCAGGCCGCGCGCCGGGCGAAAGGATGAAAGGTGCGAACCCTCCCCGCCCGCCAGGCGGTCCGCATGCAAAAAGACGCGCTCCAGCCAGCCGGGGCCTCCGTGAGCGCACGTCGTGCCGCGCACGGGGCGCACGCCGCTCTGCATCAGGCGCAGGGCAGCCTCCCGCACAGTCAGGGCCTCGGCCCAGCCCTCATGCGCCAGGGCCGCCTTGCGCGCCGCGCAGCCGACCACAGCGACGCGCGCGGCGTGTGACGCGGGGCGGGCAAAGGAAAAATGGGGCGCAAGATGCGGAAAACGCCGCAGCATGTCGCGCCGCCAGCGTGGGCAGGCGTGGATGAACCAGGGCAGCCGGCCTTCGTCCAGGCGGGCGAGCAGCTCGGCGGCGTCCGCCTCGATGGGGCCGTCCGGCGCATCCGGGTCCTCCACACGCGATGCGCCCAGCAGGCCCAGCGCATGGTCCAGCTGGCTGTCCTCCAGGCCGAAACGCCCGCACAGCGCGCTTCTGGCCTGGCGGCTCAAGACAAAAACAGCCGTCCCTGCCGGCCTCGACAGGGCCGCATGCGCCTCCTCGGCGCACGAAACAGGGAACGGCTGAATCCGGGTCATCGGGAAAAACCTCCTTGCCACAGCGGGGGGATATTCCTGTGATACCCGTTTGCAAACGGGTTGAAACCGGCGGGGGATTATTCGAGGGCTTCGCCGCGGTCCAGGCGGTCGATCATGCCCACGCGGCGCGCATGGCGCTCGCCTTCAAAGGCGGTCATCAGCCAGATGCGCACGATGTCCTTGGCCAGCTCGCTGCCCAGCACCCTTGCGCCCAGCGCCAGCATGTTGGCGTTGTTGTGCAGGCGGCTCATCTTGGCGGAATAGGTATCCGTGCAGGTGAC
>DGYFI06202__coassemble_1340_pt1 | contig 11185 bp, 9 predicted proteins | sample DGYFI06202__metabat2_low_PE_001 | metagenome-assembled genome bin DGYFI06202
CCTGCCCAGTTTTTATAGCGGGCAGAAGCAAACCATGTTCCGTTTTTGTCTTTGTAAGCTCCCATAATAGCCTCCTGAATATAATAATTGATTTTAATCATTATACCAAACGCAACAGAAAAGCCTCTCTGCATTGCAAATGCAATACTGAGAGGCTACTTTAAAACCACTTGGAACTATTCACTTTTTGTTTCAAAACGGTATCACCTCAAAGGAGATGATAATACGGAGAATATAAATAAACACGATAAAATCAGTGCTTTTCAAATAAAATAGATACTCTGTGGAATTTTGACCTTTACTCCCACTCAATCGTCCCCACAGGCTTGGGGCTCAAATCGTACAGCACGCGGCACACGCCGGGGACCTCGCTGAGCACGCGGTCGGTGACGCGCTTGAGGAGCGCCCAGGGGAGCTCCGGCACGGTGGCGGTCATGGCGTCGACGGTGTTGACCGCGCGGATGATCACCGGCCAGTCAAAGACGCGCGCGCCGTCGCGCACGCCGGTGGAGCGCATGTCGGGCACGATGGTGAAGAACTGCCAGACCTTGGAGGTCAGGCCCGCGCGGTCGAACTCCTCGCGCAGGATGGCGTCAGACTCGCGCAGGGCGGCGAGGCGGTCGCGGGTGATGGCGCCCAGGCAGCGCACGCCCAGGCCGGGGCCGGGGAAGGGCTGACGGTAGACCATGGTGTCGGGCAGGCCCAGGGCCGCGCCGACCTGGCGCACCTCGTCCTTGAAGAGGAGGCGCAGCGGCTCGACCAGGTCGAACTTGAGGTCGTCGGGCAGGCCGCCCACGTTGTGGTGCGCCTTGACGCCGGCGCTTTCCACGATGTCGGGGTAAATGGTGCCCTGGGCGAGGAACTCGATGCCCTCGAGCTTGCGGGCCTCCTCCTCAAAGACGCGGATGAACTCCGCGCCGATCACCTTGCGCTTCTGCTCGGGGTCGCTCACGCCTTCCAGACGGGTGAGGAAGCGGTCCACCGCGTCCACGTAGATCAGGTTGGCGCCCAGCTGGTTGCGGAAGACCTCCACCACCTGCTCGCTCTCGCCCTTGCGCATCAGGCCGTGGTTGACGTGCACGCATACCAGCTGCTTCCCGATTGCGCGGATGAGCAGCGCCGCCACCACCGAGCTGTCCACGCCGCCGGACAGGGCCAGGAGCACCTTCTTGTCGCCCACCTGGGCGCGCAGGGCCGCCACCTGTTCGTCGATAAAGGCCTGCGCCAGCTCCGGCGTGTTGATGCGCGCCATGCTGTCAGGCCGCTTGTTGCTTTCCATGAGGACCGTCTCCTTCCACCGGTTGATTTCATCGCATATGATAGCATACCGGATGGAAAAGCGCCAGCCTCTGGCGCGGGTTTTGTCGAAAAAAAGCGCGGGCGCAGCCGAAATCTGCCGTTGCCCTCGCGCCGGGGCTGTGTTACAATAGCTGCGTTTCCATAGCGCCGCGGGCGCAGCGAGGAGGATATTTCCATGCCGAATGTTTCCCTGAAGGATCAGGTGGTTTTCGAGGCGGCGCAAAAGTTTGAAACGCCGTTTCATCTCTATAGCGAGCGCGGCATCCGCCAGACCGCGCGCGCGCTCAAGGACGCCTTTGGCGAAATCGAGGATTTCCGCGAGTATTTCGCGGTCAAGGCTTTGCCCACGCCCGCCATTTTGCGCATCCTGAAGGAGGAGGGCTGCGGGGTGGACTGCGCCAGCGTGACCGAGCTGATGCTGGCCGACGCCTGCGGCTTTCAGGGGGCGGACATCATGTTCAGCGCCAACGACGTGACCGGGGAGGAGTTTTCCCTCGCCCAGCGGCTGGGCGCGTACATCAACCTGGACGATATCACCCATGTGGACACGCTGGCGCAAAACGGCGGCGTGCCCGAGACGGTGTGCCTGCGCTTTAACCCCGGCGGCACCTTCCGCATCGGCAACGCCATCATGGGCGACCCCGGCGACGCCAAGTACGGCATGACGCGCGAGCAGCTCACCCAGGCGCTCTTGCGCCTCAAGGCCCTTGGCGCGTCGCGCTTCGGCCTGCACGCCTTCCTTAGCAGCAATACCACCGACCCCGCCTATTACCCCGCGCTGGCAAGGCTTTTGTTTCAGACCGGCCGCGACCTGATGGGGGAGAGCGGCATGCCGCTGGCCTTTGTCAACCTGTCGGGCGGCATCGGCATCCCCTACCGGCCCGACCAGCCCGAAACCGACATCCGCGCCGTGGGCGAGGGCGTGGCGCGCGAGTACCGCCACGCCTTCACGGACAACGGCATCCGCGGCGTAGCCATCAAGACCGAGCTGGGCCGCTACATGACCGGCCCCAACGGCTGGCTGGTGACGCATATCATCAACGAAAAGCGCATCCACAAGCACTACCTCGGCCTGGACGCCTGCGCCTGCGACCTGATGCGCCCCGCCATGTACGGCGCGTACCACCACATCACCATTCCCGGCAAGGAGCACCTGCCCCATGACCAGCTGGTGGACGTGACCGGCAGCCTGTGCGAAAACAACGACAAATTCGCCGTGGACCGCCTGCTGCCCAAAACCGCCATCGGCGACCTGCTGGTGATCCACGACACCGGCGCGCACGGCTTGAGCATGGGCTACAACTACAACGGCAAGCTGCGCTGCAAGGAGGTCCTCTGGCGCGAGGCCGGCGGCTTTGAACTCATCCGCCGGGCCGAAACCCCGCGCGACTACTTCGCCACCCTGGACGTGGACCCGGCCTGGGAGACGCTTCGGGCGCGGTGGCTCAAATAAAACCAAAATAACGCGCGGCCGCCTTCCCCCTGCCGGGAGGGCGGCCGCGCGCGTTGCTCAACTTTCGTCTGGCGCAAAGGTGAAGGTAAAGACGGCGCCTTTTCCCTCCTCGCTGGTGACCGAGATGGTCACGCCGTGGCGGCGGGCGATCTCCGCCGCGATGGCCAGGCCCAGCCCCGCGCCCTCGTGCGAGGGGTCGCGGGTGTGGTGGAAGCGCTCGAAAATCAGCGGCACCTCCGCGGCGGGAATGCCGGGGCCCTCGTCGGCCACGGAGATGGCGCGCGCCGTCTCCTCCAGCCACAGGCGCACGCCCCGCCCCGGCGGCGTGAATTTCACGGCGTTGTCCACGGCGGTCATGAGCATCTGGCGCAGGCGGGAATAGTCGCCCATGACTTTGGGATGGGCGGACGGCTCCTCGCAGGAAAAGGTCAGGCCCTTTTGGGTGCACAGGGCGCGGGCGCTCATGGCCACGTCGCCAAGCAGCTCGCTCAGGTCCACCGGCGCGCGCTCCAGCGCAAAGTCGTCGCTTTGCAGGCGCGAGAGCTCCAGAAGGTCGCGGATGAGGCGCTGGAGCCACTGCGTTTCTCCGATCATCTGCGCGTAATAGGCGCTGACGGCCTCCGGGCCGGTCACCACGCCGTCGCGCAGGGCCTCCAGCGAGCCGCGGATCACCGTGACCGGGGTTTTGAGTTCGTGGCTGATGCCGGAAAACAGCCGCTGCTGCGCCAGACGGTGCTGCTCGTCGCGGCGGCGGGCCTCCTCCAGGCGCTGGGCCAGCACGTCCATCGAGCGGGCCAGCGAGCCCACCTCGTCGCGCCGCCGAGCGCGTAGGGGCTGGGCCGGATGGCCGGAGGCCAGCGCCACGGCGACCTTTTCCACCTCCACGATGGGCCGCGCGAACAGCCGCGAAAACACCAGCGCCAGCGCCGCCGACAGCGCGAAGGCGATCAGGCCGCTGGAGATGAGGATGGCCGCGCTGGGCACCTGCTGAAAGCCCAGCTCGCGCAGCGTGGCGTCCAAAAGCACCACGCCCAGCACGCGGCTGTGCGCGTCCATCACGGGCATGGAGGCGCACAGGCGCGTTTCGCCGTCCATCTCGGCATGGATGATGGGCGTCTTGCCCATGAAGCCCAGCGCGATGCTGTGCTCCAGATAGCCCGCCAGCAGGGGCCTGTCAAGCACCTGCACCACGCCGTCAAAGTAGCCGGTCACGTTGTGGCGCGTGTCGATGAGGTAGACGTTGCAGCGGGTGAGCTGCTCGGTCAGGGCCAGGTAGGGCGCGAGCGTCTCCTCGCTGACGATGAAGCGCGTCTCGTCCAGCGAGGCGTCGTAGGCCGAGGGCGCCACCAGCTCCGAGAGGTTCTGGGCGATGGCGAAGGCGTCGCGCTGCATGGCCTGGCTGTGGTGGGTGATGGACTGGCGCACCATCAGCGCGTTGTAGATCACCGCGGTGAGGATGGTGAAGGCCGCCAGCAGCAGCGAAAACAGCAGCATCAGCCGCATGGTGAGCGAACGCTTCATGGCAGCCGCCTTTCAAACTTGTAGCCCGTGCCCCAGACGGTGGCGATGGAGAAAAAGTCGTGCGGCCATGCGTCCAGCTTCTGCCTAAGGCGCTTGATGTGCGAATCCACCGCGCGGTAGTTGCCCGCGTGCTCCACGCCCCACACCAGCGTGAGCAGGTTGTCGCGCGTGAACACGCGGCCCGGCGCGGAGGCCAGGGTGTAGAGCAGCTCGGTTTCGCGGCGGGTCAGGTCCAGCCTGTGCCCGTCCAGCGTCACGCTCAGCGACGGCAGGTGGATCGACAGGCTCCCCACCACCAGCGTCTCCTGCCCCGTGGGCGCGGGCATGCGCCGTAGCACCGCCCGGATGCGCGCCATCACCTCGCCGGGGGAGAAGGGCTTGACGATGTAGTCGTCCGCGCCGATGTCCAGGCCCAAAATGCGGTCGGCGTCCTCGTCGCGGGCGGTGATCATCAGAATGGGCACGCCCGACACCCGCCGGATGCGCCGGCAGACCTCCAGCCCGTCGATGCCCGGCAGCAAAATGTCCAGAAGGATCACCGACGGGTCCGCCGCGTCAAAGAGGGACAGCGCCTCCTCGCCCGAGCGCGCGCACAAAAGCGGCCAGCCCTCCGCGCCGATGTAGCGCGAGAGGATCTCCACGATCTGCTCGTTGTCATCCACGATCAATATGGGGTTCACATCCGTCCCTCCCCGGCGTTCATCAGGGACATTGTAGAAGGTTGGGATCAGATTGTCAAATTTTCAACGAAAATTTCAAAAAGCCACACTTTTGCCACAATCGGCGTGTAAGCTTACGTTTGTGATCAGGAGGAGACGGAGGATGAAACGCATCTGCATGGCGGCGCTCCTGGCGCTTGCGCTGGCCCTGACCGGCGGCGCGGCGGCGCAGGAAAGCCAGTATGTCGACGGAATCTACCGCGGCTTTTACTACGACGGCGGCATTGAGCAGATCGCCATCCAGTTCGAGTTGCAGGACGGCGTGTTTCAGTCCGTGGTGTACCGCGGGGTCAAATACAAGGACGGCGACTACATGAGCGACGACGCCAGCGACGCCCAGAAGGCCGCCCTGCGCCAGTACCGCGAGCTGGCCGCCTACCTGGTGGGCAAGGGCGTGGACGCCATCGACGACCTCTACGCCCCCTACGGCATCGTGGAGGACATCGACGCGGTCACCACCGCCACGATGCAGTCCTCCAAGCTGATATCGGCCCTGTGGGACGGGCTCAACCGGCGCCCCTTCAAGCTCATCAGCACCGCCAAGCTGCCCGAGGCCGGCGACTTCGCCGACGGGGTGTACCGCGGGTCCTACATGGAGGACGGCGAGGAAGAGGTGGCGGTGGAGTTCACGCTGGAAGGCAACGTCTTTTCCGACGTGCGCTACCGCGCCTTGAGCTACCATGGCGTGGATTATCTCAGCCCCGACGCCCCGGAGGAGGCAAGGCGGGTGGCCGGGCAGTTTGAGGCGCTGCTTGCGCATCTCAAGGGGCAGCCCGTGAACGCCGTCAACGACCTCTACCAGCCCGGTGACATCGCGCCGGACGTGGACGGCTTCAGCGGCGCCACCCTGCGCGCGCCCAAGGTGATCTCCGCCATCTGGGACGCGCTCAACCGCCACGCCTGGCACGTGGAATAACGCGCTTTGCCGCCTCCCTGGGGCGGTGAAACATAAAAAACATCTGCAAAGGAGAACATCATCATGAAGAAACTGCTGACCGCCGCTCTGGCCGCGCTGCTGGCGCTGTGCCTGATCCTTCCCGCCGTGGCCGAGGGTGAAGTGACCATCGGACAGGCCCTCTACGCCGCGCACGGCACCAAGTGCTTCGCCGTGCTGACCGTGGCCATGCAGGACGGCGTGATCGCCGACGCCTATATCGACGAGTTCCAGTTCATGACCGCGGGCGAGGCCGTGGGCGTGCCCAACAGCGACGCCGACTTCGGCCAGAGCTATCCCGAGGGCAAGGTGCTGGCCTCCAAGCGCGTGAACGCCGAGATGTACAGCGCCAACATGGCCAACGCCGGCTCCACCGTGGCGCTGGATGTGAACTATGCCGCCATCGAGGACTTTGTGACCGGCAAGACCATCGAGGAGCTGGAAGCCGCCGTGGAAGGCAAGACCGCCGAGGAAATGGTGGACGCCGTGGCCGGCTGCACGCTGGTGGACACGCTGGGCTATGTGAACGGCCTGATCGAAGCCGCCAAGGCCGCCGCGAAGTAAGAGACGCAACGCATGGGGCCGCCGGGGGAACATTCCCCCGGCGGCCTCTTTGCACTTGCAAGAAGGCGCTTTTTTTGCTATGCTGTGTGCATCTATGCCGGGGCGCGCCCCGGCGCAGGCGGAGGAGGCGGCGGCGGTGGAACGGCCCATGCGCGACATGCTCGCGGGCGCGGCGGACAGGCTGTCCTTGCACATGCCGGGGGCGCAGGGGCGCGGGCCGTTCGGGCCGGTGGACCCCTACCGGCTGGAAACCACCGAGCTCGGCGTGACCGACGACCTCTACGCCCCCTGCGGGGCGATCGCGCGGGCGGAGGCGCTGGCGGCGCGCTGCGCGGGCGCGGCGCGCACGCTGATGCTGACCGGCGGCTCCACCGCGGGGGTGCAGGCCATGCTGCTCTACGCGGCGGGCGGCGGCGGGGCGGTGATTCTGCCCAGAAACGCGCATCTTTCCGCGCTGCACCTGTGCGCGGTGGCGGGGCTGGAGGCGGTGTTCGCCCGGCCCGCGTTCACATCGTCGGGCCTGTGCTACACCACGGACGAAAGCTACCTGGAGGCGCTGGAACGCCGCCCGGACGCGCGGGCGCTGCTGGCGGTCAGGCCGGACTATTACGGCGCGCTGCGCTGGCCGGCGCGCGCGGCGGCGCGGGCGCGGGCGCTGGGCGTCCCCGTGCTGTGCGACGAGGCGCACGGCGCGCACCTGAACTGGGACGCGGACGTGCCCACGGCGGGCGCACTGGGGGCGGACCTGTGGGTTCAGTCGGCGCACAAGACGCTGCCCGCGCTCAACGGCGCGGCGTGGCTGCACGCGGGGCCGGGCGTGGACGCGGCGCGCCTGCGGGCGATGCTGCGCGCGGTGCAGACCAGCAGCCCGTCCTTTGTGACGCTGCTGGCGCTGGACGACGCGCGGGCCTGGATGGAGGCGCACGGCGCGCAGGCCCTCGCGCGGCTCAAGGCCGCGGCGGCGCGCTTTCACGCGCAGGCGGCGTCGCTGGGCTATGCCGACGGGCAGGACGAGCCGGGCTGGGACTACGACCGCACGCGCGTGGTGCTCCGCGCCCCGGAGGGCGGCTACGCGTTTTCGGAGGCGCTGGCCGCGCGGGGCGTGGACGTGGAGATGAGCGACGCTGATCGGGTGGTGTGCATCCTCTCGCCCGTCGATGGGCCGGAGCGGCTGGAGCGGCTGGCGCGGGCGCTGCGGGAGATCGCGGCGGACCGGGGCGCGGGCTGCGCGGCGGACCGGGGCGCGGGCGCGGGCGGCGGGGCCGCGTGGCTGACCCCGCCCGCGCCGCCGGAGCGCGTCGTGCCGCTTCGGGAGGCATTTTTCGCGCCGTCGGAGGCGGTGCCGCTGGAGTGCGCCGCCGGGCGTGTGAGCGCCGTGCCCGCCGGGCCGTACCCGCCGGGCGTGGCGCTGATCACCCCCGGCGAGCGGGTCACGGAAGCGCTGGCGGCGTACCTTCGCGCGCTGGGCCCGCGCCGGGCCTTCGGCCTGGGGCCGGGGGACACGCTGGCCTGCCTGCGCTGACGGGCCGCGCAGACAGCGGGCATGGCCCCGCGAACCCGCGGCATTCCGACTTGATCGGCAGGCGCGTTCCCGCGAACCCGCGGTCAACCCGCGCGGCTGGCGCGTTCCCGCGAACCCGCGGCATGCCGACGTGATCGGCGGGCATGGCCCCGCGAACCCGCGGTCATCCCGCGCGGACGGCGGGCATGGCCCCGCGAAACCATCGCATTCCCATCCCTTCCGCGCGGCGGGCGCGCGGCAAACGGTTGACTGCATACGGTAAAGGAGATCGCTATGGACATTTTCCCCTATGACGCGGTGGTATTTGATCTGGACGGCACGCTCTTTGACGCGGAGGAGGGCATCGTCTCCTCGGTCAAAAGGGCGATGGACGAGATGGGGCTGGAGGTGCCGCCGGACGCGGACCTGCGCGAGGTGGTGGGGCCGCCGCTGGCGGATTCCTTCCGGGACCTGCTGGGCGTGCCCGAGGCGCGCGTGCCCGAGGCCATGGAGCGCTACCGGCGCGATTTCAGCGCGCGGGGCATGTACCTCTACAGCGTGTACCCCAACATCCGCAGCATCCTGACGATGCTGCGCGAGGCCGGCGTCCATGTGGGGCTGGCCACGTCCAAGCCGCTGTGGCTGGCCAGGGACATCCTGTCCTACTTCGCGCTGGAGAACGACTTCGACCGCGTGGTGGGCGAGGAGGACGGCGCGGCCAAGCTGGGCAAGGCCGAGCTCATCCGCCGCGCCCTGCCGGACCGCTACCGCCGCGCCGCCATGGTGGGCGACCGCAAGTTCGACATGGCCGGCGCGCTGGCCAACGGCATCGAGGGCATCGGCGCGGGCTACGGCTGCGGCACCGAGGAGGAGCTGATCGTGGCGGGCGCGTCGGTCGTCGCGCCGGATACCGAGGGCCTGCGCGCGATTCTCTGCCCCGGCGGGGAGATCCCGCGCGGCTTCTTCCTGACCGTCGAAGGCCCCGACGGCAGCGGCAAGACCACCCAGACCGAGCTTTTGGAAAAGAGCCTGCGCCAGTTCGGCTTCAGCGTGCTGCGCACGCGCGAGCCGGGCGGCTGCGCCATCAGCGAGGACATCCGCCGCATCATCCTCGATACCGCCAACACCGACATGTGCCCCGCCTGCGAGGCGCTGCTCTACGCCGCCGCGCGCGCCCAGCACGTCAGCCAGGTCATCCGCCCGGCGGTGGAGCGCGGCATGCTGGTGCTGTGCGACCGGTTCGTGGACAGCTCCGTGGCCTATCAGGGCGGCGGGCGCGGGCTGGGCGTGGAAACCGTGCAGCAGATCAACGACCCCGCCGTGGACGGCATGACCCCCGACGCCACGCTCTACCTGGCCATCGACCACCGGGCGGCGCTGCGCCGCAGGCTGAGCGCCTCCGAGCCCGACCGGCTGGAGCTGGAGGCGGGCGAGTTCCACGAGCGGGTGCAGAAGGCCTACGAGCGCCTGGTGCGCGACAACCGCCGCCGCTTTGTGGTGGTGGACGCGGCGCGCGGCGTGGACGAGGTGGCCAAGGACGCGCTGGACGCAGTGCTGGAGCGCCTGCTGCCCGACCGCCGGGCGTGAGGCGGGAGGAAGCCGGGATGGAGAGAATCGTGGTGGGCATGTCCGGCGGGGTGGACAGCTCCGTGGCGGCGCTGCTGCTCAAGCGGCAGGGCTACGACGTGGTCGGCGTGTTCATGAAGAACTGGGACGAGAAGGACGAAAACGGCACCTGCACCGCCGCCGACGACTGGAACGACGTGCAGAGCGTATGCGATACCATCGGCATCCCCTGCTACGCCGTCAACTTTGAAAAGGAATACTACGACCGGGTCTTTTCCTATTTTCTGGACGAGTACCGGCGCGGCCGCACGCCCAACCCCGACGTGCTGTGCAACCGGGAGATCAAGTTCCGCGCCTTTCTGGACTACGCGCTCAAGCTGGGGGCCAGCCGCATGGCCACGGGGCATTTCGTGCGCTCGGAGGTGCGGGGCGGGCGTCCTGTGCTTCTCAAGGGCGCGGACGCAGCCAAGGATCAGAGCTACTTCCTTTATATGCTCAAGGAATGGCAGCTCGCGCGCGCGCTGTTTCCCCTGGGCGGCATGACCAAGGCGCAGGTGCGCGCCGTCGCGGCGGAAAACGGCCTGTGCACGAGCAAAAAGAAGGATTCCACGGGCGTGTGCTTCATCGGCGAGCGCAACTTCCGCCGCTTTTTGCAGGGCTTTCTGCCCATGCAGCCGGGTCAGATGCGCACCCCCGACGGCCGCGTGGTGGGCGAGCACATGGGCCTTGCCTACTACACGCTGGGCCAGCGGCGCGGCCTGGGCATCGGCGGCGGGGGCGACGGGCGGCGCTGGTTCGTGGTGGACAAGGACCTCGCAAACAACGTGCTCATCGTCGAGCAGGGCGAGGACAGCCCGCGGCTCTACAGCCGCTTCGTGCGCGCCTCCGGGGCGACGTGGATCGCCGGGGACCCGCCCGCGCCGGACGGGACGCCCATGCGCCTGACGGCGCGCTTCCGCTACCGGCAGTCAGACCAGGCGGTAACGGTCGTGGCGCAGGGCGACAGCCTGCTCATCGAGGCGGACGAGCTCCAGCGCGCGGTCACGCCGGGGCAGAGCGTGGTGCTCTACGACGGCGACGTGTGCCTGGGCGGCGCGGTGGCCGACGCGGCGGGCATGACGGCGGAGGGGTGAGGCGTCGGGGGCGGCACGGACAGGGTGAATGAATGGGGCTCTTTGACTTTTCGGCTCAACAGGGACAGGCTTTTCCAAAAGCGGAGAAAGGAGCCATAAAAATGAAACGTATCGCATGGCTGGTGATTTCCCTTCTGCTGTGTTTCGCTGCCGGCGCGGCGGCGGAGAACATACAGCCGGTTCCTGCTGAAACGTATGAATACGGGGATTATGCTTACAGGCTGCTGGAGGATGGCTCTGCCGAGATCATGAGCTATACCGGCGCGGCTTTGGAACTGGAGATCCCCGGAGAGTTGGATGGCCATGCCGTGACCTCCATCGGCGATTTTGCATTCAGCTGGTGCGGCAGCCTGACCGGTATCACCCTTCCCGACAGCGTGACCTCCATCGGCGAGGCTGCATTTTATTCCTGCGGCAGCCTGACCGGCATCACCCTCCCCGACAGTGTCGTTTCCATGGAACGGCACTCCTTTCTCGCCTTGCAGCACCGCCTCG
>DGYFI06202__coassemble_1345_pt1 | contig 11178 bp, 9 predicted proteins | sample DGYFI06202__metabat2_low_PE_001 | metagenome-assembled genome bin DGYFI06202
CTGGAGGACCCCGCCAACGAGCCGCAGTACAACAAGCCCGGCTTTCTGGAAATGGGCGTCAGCCCCGAAATGGCCCCCGACAAGCCCGCCTATGTGACCCTTTCCTTTGAAAAGGGCATTCCCGTGGCGGTGGACGGAAAGGCGCTCGACCCCGTGGCCATGATGGAATACCTCAACAAGCTGGGCGGCGAAAACGGCGTGGGCCTGTGCGACATGGTGGAAAACCGCCTCGTGGGCATGAAGAGCCGCGGCGTGTATGAAACCCCCGGCGGCACCATCCTCTACCGCGCGCATCAGGTGCTGGAAACCATCTGCCTGGACCGCGACACCCAGCACTACAAGGAGCTGGTCGCCAACCGCTACGCCGAGCTGGTCTACTTCGGCCAGTGGTTCACCCCGCTGCGCGAGGCGCTGGCCGCCTTCTTCACCGAAACGCAGAAGACCGTCACCGGCGAAGTGAAGCTCAAGCTCTACAAGGGCAACATCATCAACGCCGGCGTCACCTCCCCCTATTCGCTCTACAGCGAGGAGATCGCCACCTTCGGCGAGGATCATGTCTACGACCAGAAGAACGCCGCCGGCTTCATCAACCTCTTCGGCCTGCCCATCGCCGCGCGGGCGACGCTTCTGAAGGGAAAGCTGTAAGCCATGTTCAGCGTATTCATCGACGGCGACCAGGGAACCACGGGCCTGCGGGTGCGGGATCGCCTCGCCGGGCGGGAGGACATTTCGCTCCTCTCGCTCCCGGAGGAGAAGCGCAAGGACCTTGACGCCCGCGCCGCCATGGCCCGCCAGGCCGACGCCACCATCCTCTGCCTGCCCGACGCCGCCAGCCGCGAGCTGGTGGCCGCCCTGGGCGAGGAGGAAGGCGTGATCCTGGACGCCTCCACCGCCCACCGCACGGACCCGCGTTTTACATACGGCTTTCCGGAGCTGGGGGCGGCGCAAGCCAAGGCCGTTAGCAGCGCCCGGCGCATCGCCGTGCCGGGCTGCCATGCCAGCGGCTGCATCGCGCTGGTGAAGCCCCTGATCGCCGCGGGCCTGCTCTCGCCCGACGCGCCGCTGTCGCTCCTTTCGCTCACGGGCTATTCCGGGGGCGGCAAGCGCATGATCGCCGACTACGAGGCGCCCGACCGGCCCGGCGAGCTGCACGCGCCGCGGCCCTACGCCGTGGGTCAGAGCCACAAGCACCTGCCCGAGATCATGCACGTATGCGGCCTGAACCGTGCGCCGGTGTTCCAGCCTGTGGTGATGGACGTGTTCAGCGGCATGCTGGTGAGCCTCCCGCTCACCGAGGGCATCCTGTCCCGCAGGGCTTCGCTCGCCGAGGTGAGCGGCGCCTACCGCACATTTTTCGAGGGCGCGGCGCTGGTGCGGGTGCTGGAGGACAATTCCGAGGCGGTCATCGACAGCGTGGCCCTCAGCGGCAGCGACCGCATGGAGCTGCTGGTCACCGGCAACGACGAGCGCATGATCGCCTACGCGCGCTTTGACAACCTGGGCAGGGGCGCCTGCGGAGCGACCATCGAATGTCTCAACCTGGTCCTGGGCGCGCCGCCTCTCACGGGGCTGGCGCTTTGACGGGCGGGCCTTGCCCGTCCGCTTTTTGAGCAATCTGGAAGGGGGATCACAATGTCAGAAATCACCTTCATCGCCGGCGGCGCAACAGCCGCGCAGGGCTTCTCCGCCACGGGCGAGCACATGGGCATCCGCCGCAACCGCACCCGGCGCGACGTGGCCCTCATCGTCAGCGAAGTGCCCGCCAACGCCGCCTGCGTCTATACGCAGAACCTGGTCAAGGGCGCGCCCATCCTCGTTACGCAAAAGCACGTGGAAAACGGCATCGCGCAGGCCGTCATCTGCAACAGCGGCAACGCCAACACCTGCAACGCCAACGGCATCGAAATCGCCGAAGGCATGTGCGCCCTGGTGGAGCAGTACATCGGCGTGAAGGCCGACGACGTGATCGTAGCTTCCACGGGCGTGATTGGCCAGCCCATGACGCTGGAGCCCTTCCAGAAGAACTTCGGCAAGCTGGCCGATTCGCTGGAGGACACCCCCGCCGGCGGCACCCGCGCGGCCGAGGCCATCATGACCACCGACACCGTCTCCAAGGAGGTCGCCGTGCGCTTCCCCCTGGGCGGCAAAACGTGCAAGCTCGGCGGCATCGCCAAGGGCAGCGGCATGATCGCGCCCAACATGGCCACCATGCTGTGCTTCCTGACCACCGACGCGGCCATCTCCTCCGTGGCGCTCAAGCGCGCGCTGACCACCGTGACGGCCGATACCTTCAACATGCTCAGCGTGGACGGCGACACCTCCACCAACGACATGGTCTCCATCCTGGCCAACGGCATGGCGGGCAACGCCCCCATCGAGGCCTGCATGGGCACGGATTACGAGGCGTTCGTCGCGGCGCTCTACAAGGTGTGCGAGAAGCTGTGCGCCATCATGGCCAAGGACGGCGAGGGCGCGACCAAGCTGCTCGCCTGCGAGGTGACGGGCGCCAAGAGCACCGCCGTAGCCAAGCTGGTGGCCAAGGCGGTCATCAAGAGCACGCTGCTCAAGGCTGCGATCTTCGGCGCCGACGCCAACTGGGGCCGCGTGCTGTGCGCCATCGGCTATGCCGGGGCGGACGTGGACGTGACCAAAGTGGACGTGAACTTCCGCTCCAACCGGGGCCTGATTCCCGTATGCCGCGGCGGCGCGGGCGTGGCGTTCAGCGAGGAGACCGCCAAGGAGATCCTCATGGATGACGAGATCACCGTGCAGGTAGCGCTCAACAGCGGCAGCGCCTCCGCCAAGGCCTGGGGCTGCGACCTCACCTATGACTACGTCAAGATCAACGGCGACTACCGCACCTGATACAGTAAGGAGAAAACCCATGACCATCGATCAGCGGGCAGAGGTCCTCATTCAGGCTCTGCCCTATATCAAAGCATACAATCAGAAGATCGTCGTCATCAAATACGGCGGCAACGCCATGGTCAACGAGGATTTGAAGCGCGCCGTGATGGGCGACCTGCTGCTGCTCACGCTGGTGGGCGTGAAGGTCGTGCTGGTGCACGGCGGCGGCCCGGAGATCACCGACCTGCTAAAGCGCCTGGGCAAGAAGTCCGAGTTCATCGACGGCCTGCGCGTCACCGACCGCGAGGCGGCCGACATCGTGCAGATGGTGCTGGCCGGCAAGGTGGGCAAGAGCCTTGTGGGCTACATCCAGTCCATGGGTGGCAAGGCCATCGGCCTTTGCGGCATGGACGGCCACATGATCGAGGCCCGCAGGCTCGACGACGTGCACGGCTACGTGGGCGAGATCGTAAGCGTCAACACCCAGCCCATCCTCGACGTGCTGGAGAAGGGCTACATCCCCGTCATCTCCACCGTGGGCTGCGACGGCGAGGGCAACCCCTACAACATCAACGCCGACACCGCCGCCGCGCGCATCGCGGCCAGCCTGGGCGCCGAGAGCCTCATCTCCATGACCGACATCCGCGGCATCCTGCGCGACCCCGCCGACGAAAGCACGCTGATCCCCTCCGTGCAGGTCAGCGAGGCCCCGCAGCTCATCCGCGAGGGCATCATCTCCGGCGGCATGATCCCCAAGATCGAATGCTGCATCGAGGCCATCCGCCGGGGCGTAAAAAAGGTGTTCATCATCGACGGCCGCGTGCCGCACGCCATTTTGATCGAGTGCCTGACCGACGAAGGCGTAGGCACCATGTTTTACTGAAGCCAAAGGAGGCTTTTGCGCATGACCGATATTCAGGCTCTGGACAGCCGGTACGTGGCCCATACCTATGCCCGCGCGCCCGTGACCTTTGTCAGGGGCGAGGGCTGCCGCCTGTATGACGAGGCGGGCAAGGCCTACATCGACATGGGCAGCGGCATCGCCGTGAACGCCCTGGGCTACGGGGACGAGGGCTGGGTCGCGGCGGTGAGCGCGCAGGCCGGGCAGCTCGCCCATGCCAGCAACCTCTACCACACCGCGCCGCAGGCGCTTCTGGCTCAGCGCCTGTGCGAACGCACGGGCCTGAAGCGCGTGTTCTTCGGCAACTCCGGCGCGGAAGCCAACGAGTGCGCCATCAAGGCCGCGCGTCGCTACAGCGCCCTCAAGCACGGTGAAAACGTGCGCCCCGTCATCCTCACGCTGGAAAACAGCTTCCACGGCCGCACCCTCGCCACGCTGGCGGCCACGGGGCAGGATGCGTTCCATCATGATTTCGGACCCTTCCCGGAGGGATTCCGGCATGTGCCCGCCAACGACGCAGACGCGCTGAAGGCGGCGCTGGACGTGGGCGACGTATGCGCCCTGCTGATCGAAACCATTCAGGGCGAGGGCGGCGTGAAATGCCTGACGGAGGAATACATCCGTGCCGCACGCGAGATGACCGAAGCGCGCGACATCCTGCTGATGGTCGACGAGGTGCAGACCGGCAACGGACGCACCGGCAAATTGTACAGCTATCAGCATTTCGGGATTCAGCCGGATGTGGTCTCCACCGCCAAGGGCCTGGCGGGCGGCCTGCCCATGGGCGCGTGCCTGCTTAGCGAAAAGGCCGCCGATGTGCTCACCCCCGGCACGCACGGCTCCACCTTCGGCGGCAATCCCGTGTGCGCCGCGGCAGCCCTGTACGTGCAGGACCGGTTGACCGACGAGCTCATGGCCGAGGTGGCCCAAAAGGGCGAGTGGGTGCGGGCGGAACTTACACAGCTCCCCGGCGTGACCGTTTCCGGCCGGGGGCTGATGCTGGGCGTGGAAAGCGGCAAGCCTGCCTCGGCGCTGGTGAGCGATCTGCTTGCCCGCGGCGTGGTGACGCTCACGGCCAAAACCAGGCTGCGGCTGCTGCCGCCGCTCACCATCCCGTGGCCTGATCTCAAGCAGGCCGTATCCATCATCAAGGAGGCGTTGAGCGCATGAGCGAACCCATCAAACACCTGCTCAAGCTGGCCGATCTCTCGACCGAGCAGATTCTGGATATCCTCAACCTCGCCGACCAGCTCAAGTACGAGCGCAAGCACGGCATCCCCCACCCGCTGCTCGCGGGCAAGACGCTGGGCATGATCTTTCAGAAATCCTCCACCCGCACGCGCGTGAGCTTTGAGGTGGGCATGAGCCAGCTGGGCGGCAGCGCGCTGTTCCTCTCCAGCCGCGATTTGCAGATCGGCCGCGGCGAGCCGGTGGAGGACACCGCCCGCGTGCTGTCGCGCTATCTGGACGGCATCATGATCCGCACCTTCGCCCAGCAGGAGGTGGAGGATCTGGCCCGCTACGGCTCCATCCCCATCATCAACGGCCTGACCGACTACGCGCACCCCTGCCAGGTGCTGGCCGACCTGATGACCATTCGTGAGCGCAAGGGCAGCTTCAAGGGGCTCAAGCTGTGCTTTGTGGGCGACGGCAACAACATGGCCAACTCCCTCATCGTAGGCGGCATCAAGGCGGGGATGGCGGTGCGCATCGCTTGCCCCGCGGGCTACCTGCCTGACGCGTCCCTGATGGACTGGGCGCGCGCAAACGGCGACTTCGACTGCCAGCCCGACGTCTTGGGCATGGCCGCGGGCGCCGACGTGGTCTACACCGACGTATGGGCCTCCATGGGCCAGGAGGGCGAGGCTGAGAAGCGTCGCGCCGCCTTTGCGGGTTATCAGGTGAACCAGGCCGTGATGGACGCGGCAAACGCGGGCGCCATGGTGCTGCACTGTCTGCCCGCGCACCGCGGCGAGGAAATCACTGCCGAAGTGCTGGAGGCGCATGCCGACGAGATCTTCGAGGAGGCGGAAAACCGTCTCCACGCGCAGAAGGCCGTGCTGGTGCGGCTGCTGGGCTGAAAATCCATAGAAAAAAGGCTGTAGGGTTCACAGAGGACCCTACAGCCTTTTTCCATGTTTTTAGTTCTTGAGCTGCGCCAGCACGATACCGCCCATCATCAGCACGCAGCCCAGCAGTTCCCTTGCCGTGAGCATGTCGCCCAGCAGGAGCCAGCCCGCCAGCACCGCGAACACGCTCTCCAGCGACATGAGGAGCGAAGCCACCGTGGGATCGGTGTCCTTCTGCGCCACGATCTGCAGCGTATAGCCGACCGCGCCGCTCAAAACGCCCGCGTAAAGCAGCGGCACGGCGCAGGCAACGATCGTCCCCGCGTCGATGGGCTCGGTCAGTGCCGCAATGCCCAGGCACAACACCGCCGCCGTCGCAAATTGCAGGCAGCTCATCTTCACGCAGTCCGTCCGGCGGCTGAAATGATCCACCACCAGAATATGCCCTGAAAAGCACAACGCGCAGAGGATGAGCAGCCCGTCGCCCGGCGCGATGGAGAAGCCCTCGCCGATGCACAGGAGATACAGCCCGCCCACGCTCAAAAGGACGGCCACCCACACCAGCCATGCCGGCCTGCGCCCCCACAGCATGCCCAGCAGGGGCACCAGCACGATGTAGAGCGCCGTGATGAAACCCGCCTTGCCCGCGCCCGTGCCCATGGCGATGCCCATCTGCTGAAAGGCGCTGGCCAGCGCCAGCATGGCGCCGCAGCACATGCCGGCGGTCAGCAGCGTCCTTCGCTGCGATGGGTTCATCCCCCGCCAGGAGGTATCCTGTCCGGCCTTGCGGGCCTTCCGGTCCAGCGCAGCAATCACCGGCAGCATCGCCAGCGCGGCCAGCGCCATGCGCAGACCGTTGAAGGTAAACGCCCCAAGGCTGTCCGCCGCCACATCCTGGGCGACGAACGCCGCGCCCCAGATGAGCGCCGTCAGCGTCAGCAACAGGTTTGCCCGAACCGAACGTTTCATTTGCGGGTTCTTCTCCCTTGGCATGAAAATGCACCGCACGCGGCGGCAAGCAACATCTTACAACAGGACGGTGGGTTTGTCCACCGCTTTTTGCGCGCAATCGTCACAGGCCGCCTGCCTGCGGCGGACGGCCTGTGAAAAGGCGCTTCCAAACTTTATTTGAGGCCCGAACGAACCAGGCTGGAGACAAAGACGCGCTGGAAGCAGCAGAACAGCACATACAGCGGCAGCATCACAATCAACGTGGCCGCCGTCACCTTGGCCCACATGGGTCCGGACTCGCTGGCCTTGGCAAACAGCGAAAGGCCCACCGTCAACGGCCGCTTTTCCACGGAGTTAATCACGATCATCGGCCAGAGGAAGTTGTTCCAGTGCGTGCTGATGGAGCAGATGGCAAACGCCACATAGGTCGCCCGTGTGGAGGGGATATAGACGTTCAGCAGCGTTTGAAAGATGCCCGCGCCATCGATGCGGGCGGCGTCGGCTATCGCCGAAGGAATGCCCTTGTACGCTCCCCGAAGCAGCAGCAGGCCCATGGAGGAAGCGAAGAAGGGAATCATCACGCCCAGCAGCCTGTCCAGCAGTCCCAGCTGGCGAAGCGTCGTATAGTTGGGCAGGATGAGCACGTCCGCCGGAATGATGATCTGCACCATGATCAGCGCCATGGCCAGGCCTTTGCCGCGGAAGTTCACGCACGCCAGGGCATAAGCGCCCATCGTGACCGTAATGAGCTGCACCGCCAGAATGCCGGCCACGATGAGGAAGGTGTTCAGCCCGTACTGCAAAAACGGCGCGGACTCAAATACAACCTGAAAGTTCTCCAGCGTCAGCGTGCTGGGCAGCTGCAACAGCATGGATTCCTTGGACGGCTTCAGCGCCGTAAGCACCGACCAGATCAACGGAATAGCCCACAGCAGGCTCACCGCAAGCAGCACGGCGCGCGTTGCGATACCCGGCTTTTGCTTCATTGCTTTGCGCCTCCTGTCAGTTGTCGTAGTGGGTGTGGCGGTCCATGCCGCCATACTGCACAAAGGATACCAGCAGCATAAAGACCAGCATGACCACCGTCATCACGGAAGCCTTGCCGATATCCCAGTAGGCGAAGGCCGTCTGATAGATGTGATACATCAGCACGTTGGTGCTGTTGTTGGGTCCTCCCTTGGTGGTCATGGTCACGATCAGGTCCACCATCTTAAAAGAATTGGCCATCGTACACATGAGCACGAACACGGTGGTCGGCCGCACCAGCGGCAGGGTAATCTTGCGCAGCATCGTCAAGGGCGAAGCGCCGTCAATCAACGCCGCCTCATAATACTCCGGCGATATGTTCTGAAGCCCCGATGTGTAGAAAATCATGACAAAGCCCGCTTCGCGCCACAGGTATACCACCATGATGGTATAGATCGCATACTGGGGATCGTTGAGAAAATCGGGCGCGGCAACCCCCATCATCTTGGCGACCTGGCTGATGAAGCCCACGGTTGGCGTGAGCAGATAGGTCCACACCGTGGCAAAGCCGATGGTGGGCGCGATGTTGGGATAGTAGATCAACGCGCGGGCAAATCCCACGCCCCGCGCCTCCCGCTTGACCAGCATGGCCAGGAAAAAGCCCAGCACCATGCTCAACGGAATCACGAACAGGGCGAATTTGAACGTGTTGCCCAGAACGGTTATGAACACCTTGTCGCTGAACACGTCCGTATAGTTTTTCAGGCCGATGAACTGGTAGGTCTGCTTGCCCAGATTGACCTTCTGAAAGCTGTTGATGATGGCTTTTACAATGGGATAGATGGTGAAGCATCCCAGAAAAAGCAGCGAGGGCAGCAAAAATGACCAGCCCAGCGCATCCCTGCGCAGCTGATTTCTGCGTTCGTTGGCCCGTTGCATCGGCTCACTCCTCCCTGTGGTTCGTAAAGCGGGGCGCGTTTCACGCGCCCCGCCAAGGGTCGGTTACTGATAATCGGCCAGAACCTGGTCGACCTCCGCCTGCGCCTGCGCCAGCGCCTCCTGAGGCGTCATGGTCAAGGTCATGGCCGCGTCGATCGCGTTTTTGAGAATATCCCAGCAGCGGGTGTTGTCGTAGAGCATGAGCTCGCTGCCTGCATACTGCAACTGATCGCCCGCCGTTGCGGCCTGGGGCACGGTGGCGAAATAATCCTTGAGCACATCCAGCTCAAAGCAGCTCTTGCGCGTGGCCACATAACCGGTGTCGATGCTCCACTGCGCTGCGCGCTCCGGCTCGGTGATCCAGCGGATAAACTTCCAGGTGGCGGCCAGCTTCTCTTCGCTGATGCCATCGAAGATGTAGAAGTTCGCGCCGCCCGTGGCGGAGCCATAGCGCTTGCCCGCCGGCAGGAAGCAGGTGCCAACCTCAAAATCAGTGTTCTTGAGCACGTTGGTCAGGCTGCCGGAGGACATATACAGCATGGCGGCGGTCCCGGCCATGAAGTTGGAGGTGGAGTCAGCCCATACGATCACGCCTTCGGGCATCGCCTGATACTTCTGGGACAGGTCCACCAGGAACTGCAACGCCTCGGCGTTGCCCTCGGTATCAAACAGCGCGGTCTTGCCGTCGCTGGTCATCAGGTTCTCGCCGTTCTCGCTGTTTTGCAGCGCAAAGGGGCTGAACATGAAGGGATCGTTGGTGGAAATCTGAACGCCCCACTGGGTCACGTTGCCGTTCTCATCGCGCACGGTCAGCTTCTGGGCATAGTCGGCCAGCTCTTCCCAGGTGGTAGGCGGCGTTTCGGGGTCCAGCCCAGCCGCGCGGAAGGCGTCCTTGTTATAGTACATGATGATGGTAGAGCGCTGGAAGGGGATGGAATAGATGTGTCCGTCATAGTAGGAATTCTGCAGGAAGGCGGGCCAGAAGTCGTCGATGTATTCCTGTCCATCCTCGTCGGCGGCGATCAGATCATCCAGAGGGATGATCGCTTCCAGGGAGAGCATGGAATACAGCTCCGAATTACCCAGAATGGCAAAGTCAGGCGCATTGCCGCCCTGAATGGCCGCGATGGTCTTGGTGGTGGTTTCAGTGGAATTGCCGCAGAAAACCGGGTTAATGATGATATTGGGATTTTCCTTGGTGAATTCCGCCGCCAGGTTTTCAATCAGCAGCGCCAGGTCGCCGCCCACGCCGACAGGGTAGTAGAACGTCAGCTCCACCGTTTCCTCCGCAAGCGACGTCGCGGGCAGAGCAGCCATGGAAACCAGCATGGTCAGGCACAGCAGCAGGGTCAGAAAGCGTTTCATTTGTTCTCCTCCTTTATGGTTGTCTTTATTCTCATCCTGGGGCCTTGCGGCCCTTTCAGGCGAGCATCCCTTGAATGGTGCGCAGGTCCTCAATGACATCGTTGCAGGTAATCCCGTGATTGTCGCCATATTCCAGCGTGATGTCGGCGTTGGGCGTATAGCGGCGGTACAGCCTCATCACTTCCGTGTAATCCAGCGTTCCATCCGTGATGCGGCAGTGCGTGTCGTCCCTTCCGTCATTATTATGGAAATGGAATCCTTCCACGCGCTTCCCCAGGGCTTTCAGCACGCGCTCGGCATTCCATCCGGCCACATGCAGATGGCCCACGTCGATGAGGCACCCGGCTTGGGGAAAGCGTTCCAGCAGTTCCAGAAAGGCGTCCTCGTCAAAGAGGGACACCCCCTTCTTCTGAAAATCCAGGTTTTCAATGAGAAGCTGCACCCCGTAGCGGGTGGACAGGTCCAGCAGTTCCCGGATGGATTCCATGCACATCTGCCGTGCCTCGTCGCGCTCGTGCGCCTGAATGACCCGCTGATGGGTGTGAAACACCATGTGCGGGCTGTTAAGCGAGCGGGCCATCTGAAACGCATAGCGGTACGCCGCCAGAAAATGCTCATGCTCCTTAGACCCTCTGGGCGACGCCGCCTCCACGCCGATGAAGGGGCCATGTGTGGTGCGGGGTCTGTTTCCCAGCCATTGCGCCGCCGTTTCCATCTTTTCTTGGTAGGCCGTGTCGTGCACGTGCAAAAACAGCTCCACGCCCGTGCCGGTTTCATCCGCCGCCCGCTTGAGGAACGCCGGATCATCCAGTCCCCTCTCCAGTCCTACCACAAGGTTGCTCGTATATATCATTGCGTTCACTCCGTTTCTACCCGTATTATAGCCATCGCCGATGCCCGAGGAAATGAGCCTTGTTTGGAATCCTGTGCTTAGCAACGATTATGAATTGTGGTTTCATTCGTTTTTTGTGTTTCCATCTTATTTTTCTTGGATTGGCAGAAATGGCAGCGTGTTGTCGGTTGACAAAACAGGCCGCGCGGAGTAAGTTGAAAACGTTGTTTCAGCGTCTCTTCTCTGGCTCGCGTCAAAGGAGTATGGTAACATGCCGGACAAATGGGAAGTCGGGGTTCATCCCCTCC
>DGYFI06202__coassemble_1461_pt1 | contig 10524 bp, 7 predicted proteins | sample DGYFI06202__metabat2_low_PE_001 | metagenome-assembled genome bin DGYFI06202
AAAACCGGCGCGCGCTGTCCCAAGAGTTACGAGCTGACCGTCGGCCCCGGCGAGCCGCTGCTGCTGGAGGGCATTCACGGTATGAACGACCGCATCACCTCCGAGGTGCCCGAGCAGCTGACCTACGGTATCTACGTCAGCGCGCTCAGCTGCATTAACCTGGACGACCATAACCGCATCCGCACGACGGATGTGCGCCTGCTTCGGCGCATCGTGCGCGACATGCGGTTCCGCAATACCTCGCCGGTGGAGACCATTGACATGTGGCCCAAGGTGCGCGCGGGGGAGGAACGCTGGATCTTTCCCAACATGGAAAAGGCGGACGTGATGTTCAATACCTCCCTGCACTATGAGCTGCCCGTGCTCAAAACCATCGCCTATGAGCTGCTGCTCTCCATCCCCCGCACCGAGCCGGAGTATCTGGTGGCGCACCGGCTGCTGAAGGTGCTGCACTATTTTCTGCCGGTGGACGGCGATGTGATGGACGAAATCCCGCCCTTGAGCATCCTTCGGGAGTTCATCGGAGAGTGCTCGTTTTATGACATGCATTGACAGGCGGCAGGGGATATAGTATAAATAAGTGTTGCCTGTTGCCGGATATGCAGATGGAAGGATGTTAGCCCGTGGAAATCATAACGGCAGTCATTGAAGCTGTAATGAGCATCATGAGCATCTGGCTGGTGCTGATGCTTGTGTATCAGCTGTGCATCAGCTTCTTTGGCTTTAAGCGCAATACCAAAAACTATCAGGACCATGATCCGCAGATGCGCTTTCTGGTGCTGGTGCCCGCCCACAATGAAGAGGCGGTCATTGCGGATATCATCGACAACCTGGAGCACATGGAATACCCGCGCGAGCTGTATGACTTTTATATCCTGGCCGATAACTGTACCGACAAGACCGTGGAGGTCGCGCGGCGCATGGGGGCCAACGTGCTGGAAAGCCACAAGGAGGGCCCCGACGCGCCGACGGGCAAGCCCATCGTCCTGCAAAAGGCGCTCAACGCGCTGGACGGATACCAGGACCATTACGACCTGGTGATGTTCTTTGACGCCGATAATCTGGTGGACCCCAACATGTTTCTGGAGGTCAACAGCCAGTATCTTTCGGCGGAGGGAAAAGCGGACATCATCCAGTGCTATCTGGGCTGCAAAAACCGCAAGGGCATGGTGGCCATGTTCTACTACATGACCTATACCATCACCAACCGCTTTTTCCAATATGCCAAAAGCCGCCTCGGCCTCAACAGCGTGATCGGCGGCACGGGTTTTGCCGTATCGGCCCAGTATCTGCACCGCCGCGGCGGATGGACCGCCATGTCGCTGACCGAGGACTTTGAATTGCAGATTGAGGCGACCTGCGACGGCAAGCGTATCCTGTGGAACAACAATGTGCGCATCTATGATGAAAAGCCCACGCGCTTCTGCGCCAGCTTCCGTCAGCGCACGCGCTGGGCGCAGGGCCACTGGTTCGTGGCGTTCAAAAACACCAGGCGGCTGTTCCGTGCGCTGTTTCAGCGGCGCATCCGGCTGGGGGAGTTTATTTCGACGTTCTTCTATATGTACAGCCTTACCCCCTATGTGGTGCTGGTGGCGCAGCTGGCGCTGGGGCTTCTGATGGAGCTGTTTAAGCTGGCCGGGTGGATTGAAAGCCCGCCGGTGCATGCCACCATGCAGAGTTGGCTGACGCTGAACTGGCCGGGCATCGTGCTGTTCATTTATTCCTTTATCTTTTTGTTCTACATGGGCGAATGGCTGGATAACCACCGCCGCGTGGACCTGAAAATCCTTTTTCCGATGCTGTGGAGCATGCTGATCAACACCATGCTGGCAGGCTGGGCGCAGGTGGTGGGCCTGTTCAAGCACCGCCACCAGACCACCTGGGTCAAGACCGAGCATTCCATCAACCATTTGGAGGATATGACCGTGCGCCTGGAGGATGTGGGTCTGGCCGGCGTGGAAACGGAAGAGGACCGCAAAGAGGACGGCGTCAGGGCCTGACACGCCGGGGAGGGGAATGCTTTGCCGACGAAACAGGCGGCCGTCAGCGTGATCGTGCCGGTTTACAACGCGGAAAAGACACTCGCGGGCTGCATTGGGTGCTGCACCAGTCCTTTGAAGATATCGAGGTGCTGGCCGTGGACGATGGCAGCACCGATCAGAGCCTTCAGCTGCTGCGGGAGTTTGCTGCGCAGGACGGGCGCGTGCGGGTGTTTGCCCAGGCCAACAGCGGTGTGGCCGCTGCGCGCAATTTGGCTATCAATCATGCCACCAGCAAATATCTTCAGTTTGTGGACAGCGACGATCTGCTGGCGCCCGATGCTACCGGGCGCATGGTGGAGGCCATGGAGCGGCGCAGGTGCGATCTGGTCATCGCCCCCTACACCGAGGTGATCGGCCAGCTTCGCCAGAAGCGCGGCTTTCTGGACCAGGACATGATCCTCAGCCAGCGTCAGTTTTTGGACCGGTTGTCCGCGCATCCCAACAGCTTCTTTTATGCTGAGCTCTACCGGCGCGATGTGATCCTGCGCAATGCCATCCGCTGCGACGGGCGTCTGCCCTGGGGCGAGGATTTTGCCTTCAATACCCAGTACTACCGCTGGGTGCGCTATGTGGCGGTGCTGGCCGATTCCGTCTATGACTATGTGCGAAGCCCCGGCGGCCTGGCGCTGTCCACCTCGCGTCAGGCGGTGATCCATCCCTGGAACGCCATGAAGGTCAAGGCGGAGCTGTACCGCTACTATGTGCGCCTCTACGAGCAGACGGGGCTGTATGAGGAATACCGCCGCGTGCTGCCGCAATATCTGTTCAAGGTTACGCTGAACAATTAATAAGGACCCGCCAAGGCATTGACGCCTTGGCGGGCCTTTTTCTTGTATCGCCGCAATGCCGGCGCGGCACGAGCGGCGAAACGCGCCGTCCCTTACTCCGAGACAACCTCGCAGGCGTTCACGCGGATCAGGGCCGCATCCACCAGCTCCAGCTCGTCCTGACGGTCGTTGACGCGGTTGGACGAGCGCTCGGCGTTGGTCAGGAGCCACGCCTCGCCGTTCCAGGTAAACATGATTTCTCCGGAAAATTCCTCCCTGCGAGGCTCGGCGTCGCGCACCTGCGTCACCTGCCCGTTTTTGTCCACCAGCGTGAAGCGGGCGTGCGTGTACGTCTTTTCCTGCCAGGTACGGCAGAACATATAGCCCTCGTCCACCGGAGCAAACGCGGTTCCGATACCGGTGGGCACGGGCAGCTCCCACAAAAGCGCGCCGTCCTGGTCCAGGCACAGCAGGCGCATGGCCGTCGTCTCACGCGTGTCGGGGTCCCGGTACGACCAGAGGAAAACGAGACTTCCGTCCTTTTGGAGGCAGGGTTCCGAGAAGTTCCCGGCGGCATATTCAGCAGGCGAGAACCGCCAGCGCTCGGCGCCGCTTGCGTCCACATAAGCCACGGCGGCGTGGCGTTCCCCCTCCACCATGAAGAAGCCGCAGATGATCTGCCCGTCTGCCGTGGCCAGGACCGAACGTATGTCGGCACTTCTAGCAGCGGTTTCTCCCATGTCGGGCAGGGTGTGTATTCCCGATTCGTCCGCAAACTGGGTGTCTACCTGATAGCCGGAAAAGACATAGCCCCCCGCGCACCGGTCGCCCGGAAGGTCGAACGGGGCCTCTGTGGGCAGACTTACCTCGCCCGCAGGTTCGCCGTCCTGCGTGAAGTAGCGGATGGCGACCGCCTCCGTCACCTGGCTGGGGCTGTTGTAGTACAGCACGGAGATGCGCCCGTCCGCCAACATCTGCGGCACCACGTAGCGGGAGGTGCCCTCCGCGTCGTCGATGACCTCCCAGGCGATGCCCATGTCCGGGTTCAGGCACAGGAGCCAGGCGCGCCTTTCTCCCGAAGCGAAGGGCAGCTGCTCCTGCCCGTTCCGTCCCAGCTGGGTAGAGCCGTTGAGCAGCAGGCAGCCGTTGGGAAGGAGCGTTGCTTCATAGAAGGTTTCCTGCCCGGTGCCGCCGAAATACCAGGTGTCGGCAGCCTGATCGTCCGCCAGGGCGGCGGGGCACAGTAGCGCAGGCAACAATAGCGCGATCAGCAAGCGCCCCATGCGGCGTTTGAATGCTCTGTTCATCATAGGATTCCTCCTGATTCATTTTTGGTCTGTCCCTTGCCGTCACCATCATACTACATCACGTCTTACAAATTGTCAACCATCGGATACGCTTGTTACAAATTGAAAATCTTCGGGGGAGGGATTGACAACTAGTAAGACAGGATGTATTATAAGACTGTCTGTAATACATGCCGTCTTATTAAAACGCGAAGGGGGAAACCCATATGAAATCGCAGCGTTTGCCTGATACCGAATTTGAGATCATGAGCTATATCTGGGACCGCGAGCCGCCTGTGACCACCACCATGGTGATGGAGGCGCTGGGCCGGGAGCGCGGCTGGAAGATTCAGACCGTGGTCACGCTCTTCGGGCGGCTGACCGAGCGCGGCTTTCTGCGCGTGGAGCGGGGCAGCGGGCGCGAGCGGGCGTTTTATCCCATCATCACGCGGGAAGAGTACCTGCGCATGGAAACGGAGAGCTTTGTGGAGCACTACCACCGCAACAGCTTCAAAAGCCTGCTGACCGCCTTGGAAAGCGAGCGCCTGACCGAAAGCGACCTGGACGAGCTGAGCCGGTGGCTTGAGCGGCAAAAGGGAGGCGGGCATTCATGAAGAGCTATTTTCTGGCCATGGTCTGCACAGGCGCGGGCCTGTCGGCGCTGGCGCTTGTCTACCTGGCGCTGCTGCCGCTGCTAGGAAAGCGCTACGGCCCGCGCGGACTGTACCGTGTGTGGGTGGTGGTGCTGGCGGGCCTGCTGATTCCCTTCAGCCTGCTGGCGAGCCGTCCGCTGATGACGGTGGAGCTTCCGCAGGCGCTGTCGCAGCCCGTCGCAGGCAGCGCGGCAACCGCAGTCCCGCTGACCGCCGAAAGCCAACTGGCGGAGGCCGTGCGGGCACCATCGGCTGTGCAGGCGTCTGCCGCCGCGCAGACTGCTCACCAGCCTGTCCGGGCCGGTGCCGACGCTCAGAATGCAAATGTGGAGAATAGGCCCGGAACGACCACGGAAGACCTGACGCTCGCGGCCGTGGAGAGGGAGCAGAGCGCTTCGGCAAGCGCTGGCATTCCCGTGGACTGGCTCTCCGTACTGGCGTGGATCTGGCTGGTGGGGGCGGCGGTGGTGCTGGCGCTGGCGGCGGTGAGCCATCTGCGCTTTGCGCGCACCGTGCGCCGCTGGCAGATGCCCTGCGAGGCGGCGGGCTACGCCGCTACGCTGAAAGCCTGCCTTTCGGAGATGCGCATCCGCCGCCGGGTTGGCCTGCGCCTGTGCCCCACGGTGTCCAGCCCCATGCTGATGGGCCTCTTGCATCCCGTGATTCTGCTCCCGGATGAGGAACTCACCACCGACGAACTGGTGCTGGTTCTCCGGCACGAGCTGACGCATCTCAAACGCGGGGATCTTCTGGTCAAGGCCGGGCTGGTGCTGGCCTATGCACTGCACTGGTACAATCCCGTGGTCTGGGCCATGGGCCGCTCCCTGTGCTTTTATCAGGAGGCTTCCTGCGACAGCCATGTCACCGCCCGCGCAAATGAGGAGGAGCGCCGCTTCTATTCCGAAACCATCCTGCGCGTCATCCGGCGACAGGCGCGCGCCCGCACCGCCCTGTGCACGTCGTTCTACGGCGGGCGCAACGGCATGAAGCGCCGCATCACCGCCATCATGGAGGGACGCCGCCGCACGGGCGCGGCGTTGTGCGCGCTGGCGCTGGCCATGACGGCCGTGCTGGGCGGCGCGTTGGCCATGGTCGAGGAGGACAGCTTCACCCTGCCGGCAAATGGCTGGGTGCATGCCGCAGACGGCGTGGGAACCGTGCTCCTGCCGGGCCCCAGCGCCAATGACGTGAATTGCCCCATGGGTATCTATCTCAACGGCACGCCCGTTACCGTGGTTGAGCTGTGCGAAAGCAGCGCCCTTCCAGAATGGAACAGCGTGGAGGGCGAGCCCAACTGGGCCCGTGTGCTGATCGCCGGAGACGGCGATACCTCCGGCATTCCGGGCTGGATGCCCCTACGCGACCTGGTGTACGAAAAGCCGGCGGACACGCTTCCGACCGCTACGCTGGCGGCTGGGGAGGAATCCGGCTTCACCCCCCTGTACACCCTCAACCACCGCGAATCCGACGTGGCCGCGCTGGAGCGCGACGGCGCGGGGGTATCGGTGCTGGGCCAGCTGGACTACTGGCTGCACGTTTCCCTGGAAGGAGAGGGCATGTTCATGCTCATGGAGGATGCGACGCTCTCCGACGAGGCGGACGCCCTGCTCTACGACCTCTTGCCCGACCGTTTCAGCGGTACCACCCGCATACAGTACGACCACGACCGCAACCTGAATCGTCTGCTGAGCATTATGGCTTCCAAATACGGAGAGAACGTGCCGGTGGAGTTCTGGTCCGTGGAGGACAAGGCCTGGTACGGACAGCTGGAGGAGATGTATCTGGGCAGCCACGACCACTACTACATCCTGCCCGGCGAGGATGACCTCCCGCTGGAGGAGGCCGAACAGCTCGCTCTGGACGCCTATGCCGAGGCCCTCGGCGACGCCGCCGTTCCCGCCGATGAACTGGACCTCTACTCCGGCTTCTATCGCCTGGGCTACAGCGAACCCGTCTACTGGTCCGTCTACATCTGCGAAAAAGGCACGCACAACATACTCTGGAGCGTCGAGCTTGACGGCAAAACCGGCGAACCCAAGGGCTGACCAGGGGTTGACCAGGGGGTGACCCCCTGGACCCCCGCTCCGCCGGGAGACCGTAGAGGGCAGAGGCCGTTCCCGCGGGCATTAGGGCTGCTTTCCTGTATTCGCCACGGTACCCTTTTTCCCGCAACATAAAGCCGGAGGGCCTTCTGCCCTCCGGCGGCAACAAGCCCGGTGGCCTTCTGCCACCGGGCGTCGTTTCTTTCCTGCAACCCGCCGCGCCCCCCTGCCCGCCCCAAGGGGCGGGCAGTCCGGGGTCCAGGGGGTCACCCCCTGGTCACGCCCTGGAGAGGGAAAGGACGTTTTCTACACCGCCGGCATAACAGAACATGTCCACGGGCTGACAGCGCTCAAAGCGGTAGCCGCCGTTTGCGAGGAGCTGTACGTCGCGCGCCTGCGTGGGCACGTGGCAGCTCACGTAGACCACGCGGCGGGGACGCGCGGCCAGCACGGCTTCGATGACGGCGGGTTCCACCCCCTTGCGGGGCGGGTCGAGCACGATCACGTCCGGGCGAAGGCCGTCCGCGACCAATCGGGGCAGGAGGTCCTCCACGGCGGCGACGTGAAATTCGGCGTTGGCGACAGCGTTGCGCGCGGCGTTGCGGCGCGCGCCCTCCACGGCCTGCGGCACGATTTCGATGCCGATCACGCGCGAGGCGCGGCGCGCGAGGCACAGCGACAGCGTGCCCGCACCCGCGTAGGCGTCCACGGCCACGTCGCCGGGGGCGAGGGCGGCAAAGTCCACCGCTGTCTGATAGAGCCGCTCGGTCTGGTCGGGGTTGACCTGAAAGAAGGAGAGCGGCGGCATTTCAAAGGTCAGGCCCAGCAACGTTTCAAAGATGGCGTCCTCGCCGTAGAGCCGGTGGCTTTCGCGGCCCAGGATGACGTTGTTTTTCTCGGCGTTTACGCTTACGTGTAGGGAGCAGAAGCCCGGCGCGCGCGCTGATAGCCGTTCGACGAGGCGGGGAACGCCGGGCAGTTTGGCCCGCGTGGCCGTGAGCACCACCATCAGGCTGCCTGCGCGCGAGACGCGCGTGACCACGTGGCGCAGGAGGCCGCGTCCGGTTTTTTCATCATAGGGCTGGACGCGCTCGGCGCGCATCCACTCCTTCACCGCCGCGATTACGCCCATAAGGCCGCCCATGGCCACGGGACAATCATCAATTGGCACGATCTGGTGGCTGCGTCGGCGATAGAAGCCCAGAACCGGCGCATCTGCCGTACCGCTCACGGGCAGAGCCGTTTTGTTGCGGCAATGCCACGGGTCCTGCGCGCCCAGGACAGGCGGCACGTCCTCAAGCTGGAGCGGCAGGCCGCCGATGCGGGTCAGGCAATCGTATACCTGCGTCCGCTTGGCGGCGAGGGTAGCCTCGTAGCGCATGTGCTGGCCGCTGCATCCGCCGCAGCGGTCATAGACCGGGCAGGGCGGCTCGACACGGTCGGGCGAGGGGACGAGCACCTCCATCAACCGGCCAAAGGCGTAGCGCGGCTGCACCTTGACGCACAGCACATCCGCCTCCTCGCCGGGAAGCACGCCGGGCACAAATACGGGCATGCCCTCGTTCAGGCATACGCCCTCCAGCTCGCTGCCCAGACGCTCGCAGCGCAGGCGCAGGCGTTGGTTTTTCTGTATCATAGGTCCTCCTGCGCCGCCAGGGGCAGAGAGGCGCGGCGCTCCAGCCAAAGCTCCAGCAGCGCCAACGCCACCGCGCCCTCCACCACGGGCACGGCGCGCACGGCCACGCAGGGGTCGTGGCGGCCGCGCACGGCGAGGGCCTGCGGCGTTTGCTGCGAAAGCGACACGGTCTGCTGCTCCAGACTGATGGACGGCGTGGGCCGGAACGCGGCGCGCACGACGATAGGCATGCCGTTTGAAATGCCGCCCAGCAGGCCGCCCGCGCTGTTGCGCGCGGTAGCCACCCGCCCATCCGACATCACATAGGGGTCGTTGTACTCGCTGCCGCGCAGGGCGGCCGCGCCAAAACCCGCTCCGAATTCGACGCCCTTGACCGCGGGGATGGAAAACAGCTGGGCGGCCATGACGGCTTCTACGCCCTCGAAGAAGGGCGCGCCCAGTCCGGCGGGGAAGCCCACGGCGGCACATTCCACCACGCCGCCGAGCGAATCCCCCGCGGCGCGCGCCTCCATGATGGCGGCGTACATGCGGCTTCCTGCTTCGGGGTCCAAGGTGGGCACGGGCTGTGCGTGGCAGCGCGAAAGCGCGTCCATGTCCGGGCAAAGGGGATCGAGCGCGTCATCCCGCTCGGAGGCGATGGAAAGGACATGCGCCCCCACGCGCACGCCCTCGCGCGAAAGCAGCTGTAGGGCTACGCCGCCCGCAAAGGCATAGGGCAGGGTGAGGCGACCGCTGTGATGGCCGCTGCCGCGCAGGTCGTCAAAGCCGGCGCTGCGCACCCAGGCGGGGTAGTCGGCATGGCCGGGGCGCGGGCGGTCGGGCAGAAAGCCGTAGTCCGCGCTATGGGTGTCGGCGTTGTCGAACAGGGCGGTCAGTGGCTGGCCGGTGGTAATGCCGTCCTTGAGGCCGCTCACGATGCGCGGCAGATCGCTTTCGCGCCTGGCGGTGGCGATGGCGCTGCCGCGCGCGGCCCGGCGCTGCAAAAAGGCGTTCAGCGCGTCCTGATCAAGGGCAAGCCCGGCGGGCAGGCCGTCGAGCGTCACGCCCACGGCGGGGCCGTGGCTTTCGCCGAAGATCTGGACGGAGAGCATGCGTCCGATGCGGCTGCTCATTGGGCGATCCCTCCCAACTGACGGTAGGTATCCACAAAACCGGGCCAGGATTTGGAGATGCACTCCGCGCCCGTCACCGTGATGGGACCGTCGGCAATCAGCGCGGCGGCGGCCAGCAGCATCACCATGCGGTGGTCCCCCCGCGCGTCGGCGGTGAAGCCGCCCCGCAGGCGCACCGGGCCGAATACGGTCAGCGTATCGCCGTCGGGGCTGACGTCTGTTTTGACGCCCAGCTGGCCCAGCAGCTCCTGTGTGGCCAGCAGCCGGTCGCATTCCTTCAGGCGCAGGCGGCTGACGCCCGTCAGGGTGGAGACGCCGCGCGCCTGGGTGCAGGTCAGCGCCAGAATGGGCGCGAGGTCGGGAATGTCGGAGCAATCGATACGGGCGGGCATCAGCCCGGCATGCGACGGACTGGCGGCGTACCATTCGCCATGCGCCTGCCGGATGCGCAGGCCCATCTCCTCCAGCACATCCACGATGCGTGCGTCGCCCTGGAGGCCGTCGCGGCGCAGGTTGGGCAGCATCACGCCGCCGCCCATGGCATCCACACACAGAAGCACCGCCGCCTGCGACCAGTCGCCTGACACATCCACGCTTTCCGGCGCGGGCGCACAGGCGGGCGAGAGGCTGAACACACCCTCCTCCTTTTCGGCGAAAGGAATCCCAAAGCGCTCCATCAGGCGCAGCGTCATGTCCAGATAGGGACGGCTGACGATGGGACCGGTTACGGTGAGCGCGGCGGGCGCGGGTTCTCCGTCCGGGGTGACGGCATGCGCCAGCGCGATGAGCAGGCCGGAGGCAAACTGACTGGAACGGGAGCCGTCCACCTCATAGCGTCCCGCGGGCAGAAAGCCGCTCACCTCCACCGTCGCCAGCCCGTCCGGCCCGGCGGGCGTGCGCGTCATGCGGCCCCCGGCCTGCCGGACCAGCGGCTCAAAGGCGTCCAGCGGGCGGCGGAACAGCGCGGGCTCCATACGAAAGCGCAC
>DGYFI06202__coassemble_1469_pt1 | contig 10476 bp, 7 predicted proteins | sample DGYFI06202__metabat2_low_PE_001 | metagenome-assembled genome bin DGYFI06202
CACCTGCGAGAGCTTCAAGGTGTTCGGGCGGCTGGGGGCTGGGCGTGGGGGAAGGGCTTGGCTCCGGCGGCTGCTGGTCCTGCTGATTGTCGTTTCCCATCTCCTGCTGCTGGGGCGTTGCGTCAAAGGGCACCCAGCCGAAGCCCTCGAAGTAGACCTCGGTCCAGGCATGCGCGTTCTTGCCGGTCACATAGGCGAAGCCGTCCGCGCCGGGCTGGGCCACAAATCCCTCCACATAGCGCGCGGGCAGACCCGCCATGCGGCACAGCACCGTCATGGCCGAGGCGAAGTAGGTGCAATATCCCTCCTTGCCCACGTAGAGGAAGTAGGTGACGAAGTCCTGCGAATCGGGCGGGATGTCAGGCGTGAGGGTATAGCGGTAGTAGCGCTGCAGGTGGCGCATGATGGCGCATGCCTTTTCGTAGGGGGTGGCCGAGGAGGCGGTTATGTTATTGACGTCCGCCAGCATGCGCTCGGCGTCCGAGGTACCGGTCAGATGTTCGGGCAGCTGCAGATAGCTGCTGCGGATCTCGTCATAATAGGGGTCGTCGCCCTTGGGCGCCGCGGCGATCAGCGCGCCCAGCTGCGTATTTCCGCCCTCCAGAATGGGGGCAAAGACGGTATAGCGGTCGCCGCGCTGCAAATCGCGCGTGGTGAAGAGCTCGCTGCTGTCGTTGAAGTAGGCGACCATGTTGGTCTGCGACGAAAACTGGCGCAGAAACAGGGGGGTGAACAGCGTGCTGGTGGCGGTATCCTGCATCTGGATGCTCACGGCATGTTCGTCCAGCAAAGTGCTCGCGCTGCGAACCACGTCAGAGGGCATGTTCTCCAGGAACACGCTTTCCCTAAGGCTCTGCCAACGCGGGCTGACGTAGAGGCAGCGCCTGGCGGAGCCGGTGCTGCGCCAGGTCAGGCCGGTGTATTCGTCCTTGGAGATGGCGCGCAGCAGCGTGCGTGAATCGGTCTTGACGGTCATGACCGGCGCGTCGCTGGGCTCGGCGGGGCCGCCCAGACGGGTGTTGCCCTGGGGATAGTAGCCGTAGGCGCCCAGGGTGAACACGTTGCGTGGGTCGCTAAAAAACAGGTAGTCCGAAATGGTCTGGCGAAGCTCCATCGCCTTGTCATAGAGGGGCTGGACCACCGTCTGTCCGGAGGGGAGCAGCAGCATGGCCAGCGCCACCACCGCCACGGCCATGGGCAGCACCTCAAAGAGGTTGGTCTTTTCATGCGAGGTCTGCGAAACCAGAAGCAGCAGCGCCACCAGCGCGGGCGTTGCGTACCACAGGTGTTCCGACTGGCACAGGCTCCACATGCCGAAGAGCATCAGCACCACCAAAATGGTGGCGGGTAGAAAGCCGACGTTGCGCGAGGAAAACAGGTAGCTGACGCCTGCGATCACCACGCCCAGGGTAAGGCCCAGCTGCCTGGCGAACAGCGGCGTGGCCGCCTTCACGCCGTTGAGATACAGGGACATGGCCTTAAAGGCCTCCATGGCCCAGCCGATCAGGCCCATCTGGGGCAGGGCCAGCTGCACGGCCAGCAGGGCGGCGCAGGTAATGCCCAGGATCAGCCGGCCGCGGCGGAGGGTTCCCAGCACGGTGCACAGCACCGTCACCGCCGCCGCCGAGGCGATGGCCAGCGCCAGGGCGCTCTCCGCCTCAAAGGTGAACATCAGGGGAAGCAGCAGCCCCATGGTCATAAGCAGGCTGACCAGAAAGCGCGACAGGCGTTCATTGGACAAAAACGCAGGCTTGCGCACGGGCTTCCCCCTCCTTTCCACATCGGCTTCGGCAGAGCGGTTACGCGCCCTGCGGCGTCACATAGTTGACCTCCACCCCGGCATGCTGCAGTTTGGCCACCAGCGGCAGCGTTTCCGGGTTTTCCGCCACGAAGGTGACCAGGTAGAGGCGCACGTTGGGTCCCATGCGCTTCATGCGCACGATCATGTCCACCACGGCGGAGGTCAGGCGCGTGGTGATGATGACCACCGCGCCGGTCTTGCGCAGCTCCGCCAGCTGCATCATCAATACGCGCTCAAAGCGCTCGGTTTCATTAAAGGTGCAGCGCGCCAGCTCGTCCAGCAGCACCGGCAGGCCCATGCGGCTGGAATACTCCATGGGGCGGTCGCCCACCAGGGGCATGCGCACGGGGTTGTCCTGGCGGATCTGGCAGGCCACCACGCTGGCGGCGGTCTCCAGCAGCGCGTCCTTCAAAAAGGCGCTCTGATCATCGGGCAGGCCCTCGGCAAGCTGCGGGGGCGAGGTGTCCAGCATCACCAGGGCGTCGGGCAGGGCCGGCTCCTCAAACTGCTTGACGAACAGCTCGCGCTTGCGGGCGCTCATTTTCCAGTGGATGCGCTTGAGCGGGTCGCCCTGCTGATAGGCACGGAAATCATTGGGGCTGGAGGGGTCCTCCATGGCGCGGCGCATGGTTTCCACGCCCATGTCGCCCGCCGCGAAGGTCAGCGGCTCCACATCGAAGGGTACCGGCAGCACCAGCAGCTCCTGCCCGGCCATGTCGGGCTTGTGCTCGCGCTTGAAAAAGCCGAATACATCGCTGACCTCGTAGCTTTCCACGCCGGGGAACATCGCGCCCACATGGTCGGCCGCGAACTTGTGCACCACGCGCTGCCGCCGCCGGCCCAGCTGGGTCAGGTGGATGGTGCCGGCGGGGGTGTTGCTGGTGGCGCGCATGTGCAGTGCCACCGGGGCGATGGGCAGAGGGCTGCGGTGGCTGACGGAAATCTCCATGCTGACCACCTCGCCGCGGTTGACCTTCGCGCCGCTGAGGGCGTTTTCCACCTTGACGCTCTTTTCCGCCATGCGCACGCTGGCCAGAGAAAAGACCCATGCCAACGCGATGATCGCCGCGATGAGCAGGTACATGCGGTTGCCCATCGACAGCGCGCACAGCAGAAAAAAGCCGAAGCATGTGGCCAGGGTCGCGTTGGCCTTCTTCACCGGCAGGGACTCCTTTCGTGTGGAATGGGCTGCGCCGGGGCGGTCAGCTCAGGCGCAGGGGAACAGGCACGTTCTCAACCACGGCGATGAGGATGCGTTCGGCGCTGATGCCCTTCATCTTGGCTTCGGGGTTGGGGGTGATGCGGTGGGCCAGAACCGGCAGCACCATGCGCTGCACGTCCTCCGGCAGAATGTAGTCGCGCTCATTGAGCAGCGCGCACGCCTGCGCGCCGCGGATGAGGGCGATGGCGCCGCGCGTGGACACGCCCAGCTGCAGGCTGGGATGCGTGCGGGTCATGGCGGCGATGTTGGCCACGTAGTGACGTACTTCCTTGGAGCAGTACACCGTGCCCACCATGTCCTGCATGGCGATCACGTCGCGCGCGGAGCACACGGCGGTCAGGCTGGCCTGGGGCTTGACCGTGCCGGAGAAGCGCTCCAGCACCGCCATCTCCTCCTCCAGGGAGGGATAGCCCATCGACACGCGCAGGAAAAAACGGTCCATCTGCGCTTCGGGCAGGGGGTAGGTGCCCACAAATTCGCCGGGGTTCTGCGTGGCCAGCACCATGAAGGGCTTGGGCAGGGGATGGGTCACGCCGTCCACCGTGACCTGGTATTCCTCCATGACCTCCAGCAGGGCCGACTGCGTCTTGGGCGAGGTGCGGTTGATCTCGTCCGCCAGGGCAATCTGGCACATGATCGCGCCCGGATGGAACTCCATCTCACCGGTCTTAAAGTTGACCATGGTAAAGCCGGTCACGTCGCTGGGCACCACGTCGGGCGTGAACTGGATGCGGTTGAAGGAGCAGTCCAGCGATTTTGCCAGGGCGCTGGCCAGGGTCGTCTTGCCCGTGCCGGGCACGTCCTCGATCAGCACGTGTCCCTTGCAAAGCATGGCAATCAGCAAAAGCTCGATCACCTCGTCCTTGCCGACGATGACCTTGCCGATGTTTTGTTTCAATGCCGTAATGACCTGGCGCGGATTGAGCATACCACCGCTTCCCCCTTGTATGTGGATCAGAATGCGCCTTTCAGGGCGCAAAACCGTGTGCGCGTGACGGGCACACACGGTTTATTATAACGGACGGGCCATGTTTTTACAAGTATGTGACAAATGTTTTACGAATTTTCTCGACAAGGCAAAGAGGAGGGCTGTTTTTCCGCACCGGGCTGCTTACGCGCCGCAGACGGGAAACGCCTCCGTCGCCGCGCCCTGTCCCTCCGTGAAGGCGGGCGGCGCAACGCCGGTGGAATCGGCCATCTTGTCCAGCACGCGCTGCGCGTCGTCGCCTGCGAGCAGTACGGGCTGATAGTTGTTGTAGCTTGTTTCCCCGCTCACGCTGATGGGATGAAAGGCCAGCCGCACGCTCACGGGCGCGCCATCCTCATAGGCAAAGATGGCCTGCAAAAGCAGCGCGTCGTAATCGCGCGGGTCCCGGTTGCCGCCGAACACGGCGTTGCCCAAGCTGTAGACCACGGGCACGCCGTCCATCAGCTCATAGCCCTGCACCACATGGGGATGGTGCCCCACAATCAGGTCCGCACCCATGTCCACGGCGTGGGCCGCGACGGTTTTCTGCTGGGAGGTGGGCTCGCGCTCGTATTCGGTGCCCGCGTGCATGCTGTGCACGATCAGCTGGCATCCCACCGCGCGCAGGGCCTCCATCTGCGCGCGCAGATTTTTCTGCGCGCCGGTGGATAGGCTGAACGCCGAGCCCGTGAAGCCGATCATCACGCCGTCGTGCGCCCACACGGCCACATGGTCTGAATCGAAATAGGCCACGCCCGCCGCCTCCAGCGCGGCCTGGGTATCGGCATAGCCCTCCGCGCCGTAGTCCATGGTGTGGTTGTTGCTCAAGCCCGCCAGCTCCACCCCGCCCAGGGGCAGGATGGTCGCAAAATCCGCCGGACCCTTGAAGTTGAAGGTTTTTTTCACCCGGTCCAGCTTGCGGTCGCTAAGAACGCCCTCCAGGTTCACCACGGTGACATCGTCGCTGTCCAGCAGGGCCTTGAGGTTTTGGAAGGGGTAATCGTATCCCTCGCGCAGCGCGGTCTGAACAAAGCCACCGCGGCTGTTGGCCGCCTTGCTTTCCCCGCCCAGCGTGCAGTCGCCCAGAAAGCTCAGCGTCACCTCGCCGCTGAAGCCGCTGACCTGCATGGACGCCTCTAGCAGCGCCTCGGGCGGATCGTCGGGCTCAAACACATACCACTCCGCGCGGGCCGCGCCCAGAGCCAGCGCGGCGCAGGCCGCCAGACAGGCGGCGGCATATCGAATCCGCATGACATCCTCCTTTGCGCTTGCATAGCGATAGCAGCCTCTTCATTATATCCGGGCGGGAACGCCGCTGTCAAACTTGCCTGCGGCGCGTGCGGGGGCTATAATAAAAGCCTGGGATGCCTGCGAGGGGGAGGTGCGCGCCTTGTACAGACGGATAGGATGTCTGCTGCTGCTTCTGTGCCTTGCGCTGCCGGGCACGGTTACGGGCGCGGAGGGCGCCGTGGAGGAGCAGCTGGCCCGCATGTTTGAGAAATACAGCACGCTGGGCGCTTCTGTGGCGGTTTTTCAGAACGGGCGCATAACCTATGTCTATACCTATGGGCAAACCCGTCCCGGAGGGCCGGAGGTGACGGCCGATACGGCGTTTCAGGTGGGCAGCATCTCCAAGATGGTGGCCTGCATCGGCCTTTTGCAGCTGATGGACGAGCAGGGCGTATCCCTGGACGACGAGCTGGGCGAGGTGCTGGGCTACGAGGTGCGGAATCCCCATTATCCGGAGGTTCCCGTCACCCTGCGCCAGCTGATGACCCATACCGCCTCCCTGCAGGATTCATCCGATTATGACCGTGCGCTGGAAGGCGAGGGGCTGCCGCTGGAAACCCTGTTTGCGCAAGAGGGACGGCGTGTGTTTTTGCAGGCCCGTCCCGGCAGCCGTCGGCTTTATTCCAACTTCGGCGGCACGCTGATCGGCTCGCTGATTGAGGCGCTGTCTGGACGGATGCTGGATGAGTATATGACGGAAAAGGTGTTTGAGCCGCTGGGCATAACGGCGGCGTATCAACCGTCGCGTCTGGCGCCGGATGTGCCTGTGGCCGACCTGTACCTTATGCCACGGCGTTGGCTGGCAAAGCGCGTGAGGGAGGATTCCCCCGCGTTGCAGGACTACTGCTTCACCGCGGGCAAGTTGGTCATCTCCGCGCCGGACCTGTGCAAAATTCTCATCGCCCTGTGCGACGGGGGCGTATGCGGCGATACGCGCATTTTGAAGGAAAGCCAGACGCGGGAGATGCTCACCCCGCAGAATTACACCGGCAGCGTAACCTGCGAAAGCGAAAATGGCCTGTTTATCAATATCATAACCGACGACGAGGTGGAGGGACGCACCCTCTATGGCCATGGGGGAAAGGCCAACGGCATGCTTTGCGCCGCCTATTTTGATCCCACGGACCGCACCGGGGTGGTCATGCTGACCAATGGATGCCAGAACAAAAGCGCGCACAACGGCGTAGGCATGCTGGGCCGCAACATTTTGACCCTGTGCTATGAGCTGCTCATCGACCCCGATCACCAGGTGGAAAACCCCTTCGAAGTGCGTTAGCGCGCCGCATAAAGCGAGCCATTTTCACCCATACTACCGCCATCCCCCGATGGAGGTCAGTATGCGGTCAACCTTTTTTCACAGCCTCAGGCGCAACCAGGACATGCTGGCGCAGTGCCTGCACCTGGACCGGAACGACGATATCGTGACCCGCTCCTTTACGGCGCTGGGGCGCAGCTGCGCGCTGTATTTTGTGGAGGGTATGTCCTCCGGGCAGAGAATGTCCGACAGCGTGCTGCGTCCCCTGATGCATGCACAGGAGGATTTGAGCGGGCGGCAGGCGCTGGAGGCCGTAACCCACCGGCTGATCGAGGCGCCGGAGGTCAAAACCGAAAAACAGCCCTACGCCGCCGTCGAGCAGCTGATGCGCGGTCAGACGCTTTTGCTCATCGACACCGTGGACGAGGCGGTGATGGTGGACCTGCGCGGGTACATCCGCCGGCCCGTTTCCATTCCGCAGACGGAAAACGTGGTCATCGGCCCGCACGAGGCCTTTACCGAGCCGCTGCGCGACAACCTGACGCTTTTGCACCGCATGCTTCCCACCCCCGGGCTGATCTGCAGGCTGGGGCAGGTGGGCACGCACATCTCCACACAGACGGCGGTCTGCTGGCTGGAGGGGATCTGCCCGCAGGAGACGGTGGACGAGATCCAGCGCCGGCTGGATGCCTCGGCCATCGACCATGTGCTCACCGTGGGGGAACTGTCCCAGCTGATCGAGGACGACCCCTTCGCACCCCTGCCCCAGGTGGTTTCCACCGAGCGCCCGGACCGCGCGGTGAGCTTTCTTCTGGAGGGGCAGGCGGTCATCCTCATCGACGGCAGCCCCCGGTGCCTGGCCATGCCGGTCAGCCTGTGGCACCTGTTCCACGCGCCCGACGACACCTATATGCGCTGGATGTACGGCACCTTCATGCGCGTGGTGCGCGCGGTGGGCGCCGTGCTGGCGCTGCTTCTGCCGGCGGTGTTCGTGAGCATGGTGATCTTCCATCCGCTGGCGCTGCCCATGTCGCTTTTGACCAACATCATTCAGAGCCGCTCCATCGTCTCCATCAGCCTCTTTGGCGAAGCCGTGCTCATGCTGACGGTCTTTGACCTCATCAACGAGGCGGGTACCCGCATTCCGGGGCTGATGGGTTCCTCCTTCGGGCTGGTGAGCGCGTTGATTCTGGGAACGGCCGCCGTGGATGCCGGGCTGGTCAGTCCGCTGCTGATCATCGTGGTGGCGCTGTCGGGTCTGGGCAGCTATGCGCTGCCCAATTATTCGCTGAGCTTTGCGTTCCGCATGGGGCAGATGGCGCTGCTCATCGCGGGCGGGCTGATGGGACTTCCCGGCGTGTGCCTGACGCTGCTGCTCATGGTGCTGCGCGTGGCCGGCATGGAAAGCCTGGGGCGGCCGTTTCTTGCGCCCGTCAGTCCGTGCCGTCTGCATAACCCGGACCTGATCTGGCGGGGACCCGTGTTCCGGCAGCGGCTGCGGTCCTATGTGGCCAGGCCCGACAACCTCCTGCGCGCGCACGGGCGCATGCGCCGCTTCCGGGAGAAGGGGCGTGAACGCCCATGATGACGGGCTGGTTCAGGCGGGCGCGGCAGACGCGCTGCGCCGTGACAAACCGGGAGGAGGCGCGCCGCCAGCAGCGCCGCGCGGCGCGTGCCGCCTACCGCACGCTGGGGGCCATCGGGCTGGCCGTGCAGCTGATGCTGTGGGTGACCCTGTACGCCTATGACCGGCTGGTGCAGACCACTTGGCAGGCGGCGCTTGTACTCGCGCTGCCGCTGGCCGGGCTGTGGGCGCTGTGGCGGGGCGGCGAAGGCGCCCTTTCCACACCGGGCGGGGCAAAGGTAACGCTTGCGCTTCTGCCCTGCCTGACGCTGGACGCGGCGGTTCTCATGCGCACGCTGGCGGGCTACATCAGCCAGCTGATTCCGGAGTATCCCCTTTGGGCCTGTATCGTGGTAGCGGCGGCGCTGTGCTGGCTGACGGCGCTTTTCTCCAGAGAAAACGGGGCGACCTATGGCGCGAGCCTGTTCCGGTTTTTGTTGCTGGGACTGTTTCTGCTGGCGACGGTGTTTCTCAATGCCAACGCGCATCCTGTGCGCCTGTGGCCCCTGCTGGGGCAGGGTCCGGGACGCACCGCGGCGGAAGCGCTGGCGGGCGCGGGAAGCGGATGGGGCGTCGCACTGCTCTTTGCGCTGCCGCTGCATTCCCAGCGGGAAGAGCGCGCCCGGCCTGCAGGGGAACGGACGGCCGGACGCGCTGCGCTCTGGACGGCGCTGCCGTGGCTGATGTGCGTGATCTGGGCGCTGTGGTACGGCATGGTAAGGCCCTGGCGCAGCGGCGACGCGCTGGATGTGGGCGAACGCCTGATGGGGCTGGCCCGGCATTCGCGCAGCCCGCTGCTCTACGAGTGCAGCGGGCTGCTGTGGATGCTGCTGCTGCCCCTGGCGCTGATCGGCTGCGCCGTGAGCGGTGAAAAGCTGCTGCGCTCCGCCGTACCCCGCGTGCCCCGCTCGGTCGCGGCGCTTGTCCCTCTGCTGCCGGGCACGGTGGCGGCGCTGATCTGGCCGGACGAATTGCTTGGCGCGCTGGGTTGGGTGCTGCCCTGGCGCGCGCTGCTCAGCGCCGCGGCGGGCGGCGCTCTCTGGGCGCTGTCGGCCCGAAAAGGAAGGGAGGCGCATGCCGGATGAAACGCGCATGGCTGCTGTGCGTGCTGCTGGCGGCGGGGCCGCTGCTGGGGGCGTGCAGCTACGCCTCGCTGGAGCGGCAGGTGTACCCCATCTGCCTGAGCGTGGACCTGGACGAGAAGGGGCGCTATCAGGTCGGTGTGCAGGCGCCCCAGAGCAGCACGGAAAGCGGGTCCGCGGCCTATGACCTGCTGACCGCCACGGGAGACAGCTTTGCCGACGCGATGCGCGTGCTGTCCGCCTCCACGCCCTATCCCTTCAACTTTTCGCAGGTGCGCCTGTGCCTGGTCAGCTATGATCTGGCGGCCACCACGCACCTGCGCCCGCTGCTGCGCACGCTCTTTGAGATGCCCAGCATGCGGCCCGATGCGTATGTGATGGTGGCGCTGGGCAACGCGGCCGAGGTGATGGCCGCCCAGAAGCCGGACCTGGGCATGCGCCTGAGCACGCATCTCAACCTGCTGTTTGAACAGCTGCGCCAGGAGAGCATGCTGCCCTACAGCAGCCTTTCAGCTTGCGTGCAGGAGCTTGGCGACGGCAAGGCGGACCCGCTGCTGTGCATCTGCGCCGTGAACCGGAGCCTGGTGCCGGAGCAGGAGAAAAGCGGCGAAGACGCTTCCGGCGATCCGCAGGGCGGATCGGGCCAGAGCGGCGGAGGCGGTTCGGGAGCGGATGCCGCCGCTTTTGCCGGCAGCGAACCCTTGGATGGCGCCATGTTGCCGGAGGATATCCTGGCGGGTCTGCTGCCGCAAACCAGCGTCAATCCCGTCGAATACCTGGGCAGTGCCGCTGTGAGTGAGGGGCGGGTGAGCGGCCTGCTCACAGCGCGCGAGACGCAGATTGCCACGCTGGCCATGATCGAGGGGCGGCGCGCCGTGGCCATTGACGGCGAACAGCTCCAGCTTCAGCTGTTTTTGCCCGGAGACAGCGTTCTGGCCCAGAGCCGGGACGAGGTCCAGGCCGTGCTGGAAAAGCTGCAGGCTCTGGGCTGTGATTCCTTCGGCTTTGGCTGGCATGCCGCCGGGGCGTTTTATACGGATGCGCAGCTGGAGGCCTACGGCTTCCGCCGGCGCTTCCGGGAGGCGCAGATCGTCACCGCCGTGGAGTAAGGACCCGCGCCCCCTTGCCTACATAAGAGGAAAGTTGAGATAAAAACAGGCGTTATAGCATCTGGCAAGGCCCCTTCCCCGGAATCCGGGGAGGGGCGCTTGGCGTGCTTTCATCCATGCGCGCCG
>DGYFI06202__coassemble_1511_pt1 | contig 10300 bp, 7 predicted proteins | sample DGYFI06202__metabat2_low_PE_001 | metagenome-assembled genome bin DGYFI06202
CAGCACGCCCAGCAGGCTTACGATGTTGTTTTCGCCGATGATCAGGCCGCGGATCTCCTTCTGATGGTAGCCGAGCACCTTGAGCGTGGCGTACTCGCGGGTGCGCTCGGAGAAGTTCATCAAGCCCATGTTGTAGCAGATCACGAAGGCCAGCGCCAGCGCGATCAGCGTGATCATGGCGAAGATGGAGGCCAGCATATCCAACATCTGCGTCAGTTCCTGCGCCTGATCCACGGGCCAGTTGAGCTTATCCACTTCCTCCATGGTGTCCAGCTCGGCCAGACAGGTCTGCGTGGGGCCCTTGATCAGCAGCGCGGTGGGCGTAAAGTCGCCCTTGCGCAGGCTTTCCCAGGTTCCGCTTTCCATGTACAGGCCCTGGGAGACGCTGTTGTATACGATTTGCGTGATCGTGATGCGCGCGGGCTCATCGTCGCCGGGGAAGAACAGCTCCAGCGCATCGCCCACGGAAACCTCCAGCGTATCCGACAGCTTTTGGGTGATGGCGGCTCCGCCGGGCAGGATGTCCACCAGCGTTTCGTTCTTGCCCACGCGCAGCATCGTCTGCCCCGGCTCCACCACGGTCAGCAACGTTGTCCGGCTCTGGCTGGACGACCGTGCGCTCACCGATTTTTCCATGATGCATTCCACGCCCTCGGCGGGCAGGCGCCGGCGGTAGCTTTCCGCCGCGTCGGTCTCGCCGATCAGATCGGCGCGCACATCATAGCACAGCGCCTTGGTATAGTGGTTTTCGGCCAGTGCATTGACCGAATCCTGCAATCCCAGGGAAGCGATGATCAGTGCGTTGCAGCACAGCACGCCCACGAAGGACATGATGGTGCGCATGCGGTTACGCATGAGGTTGCGCACAACCATTTTGGTATTGAAGTTGAACCGCCGCCACAGGAAACCCACGCGCTCCAGCAGAATGCGCCTGCCCGCCTTGGGCGGCTTGGGCCGGAGCAGGTCAGCGGTGGTTTCGCGCGCGCTCTTTTGATAGGTGTAGAGGCAGATCAGCACGCTCATCACCACGGTGAGCGCCACCATGGCCCACGCCTCGCGCGAGATGGCGGGATACAGCTTGTAGGGATATTCGTTCTGCCCCAGCAGCAGCGCCCAGATCACATTGGGCAGCAGCGCATGTCCGGCCACCACGCCCAGCAGCGATCCGATCAGCGAGGGCCATATGGCATAGGCCAGGTAGTGCCCGCGGATACGCCGCGAGGGATAGCCCAGCGCCTTGAGCGTGCCCAGCTGCAAGCGCTGGTTTTCGATCATGCGGGTCAGCGTGGTCATCACGATGAGCGCGGCCACCGCATAGGCGATGAGCGGGAACACCAGCGTGAGGTTGGAAAACATGTCGGCATTGCTCTGCGCATTGGCTGTGCTCTGGTGTGCGCGGCGGTTGACCACCAGCGCCGTGGGCAGCGCGGCCTCGATGGCGTCCTCCGCCTGCCCGGCGTCCACGCCCTCGGCGAGCTTCACCAGCACCTGCGTCATGGGCAGATCCGGCATGCCGCAGGTATTGATGAGAATATAGCCGTACTGGTCGGGATTGGGATATACCCCGTCGGTCACGCAGATGAACTCCGGGCTGTAGACCACGCCCCGCACCACAAAGCTGTATTCCTGGCCGGACAGCTTCACGCCCACGCGGTCCCCGACCGAAAGGCCGTGCGCCTGGGCAAATCCCGCCTGAATCAGGCATCCGCGGGAATCCGTCTGGGTGAGCGCCTCGCCCTGGACCACCAGCGGCTGGTTGATGCGCATGGCGCCGTCATAGGCCGTCACATTCAGCGTGGGCTCGCCGGGCAGGGTGCTTTCCAGCTCCGCCGTGGCACGCGCGCATACGTCGCTCACCCCGCTGATGGCGCGGATTCTCTCCAGGGTATCGCGGTCCGCGCTGGGCACGCTGACCCAGAAATCCGCCAGATTGTTTTGGGCGAAGTAGGTATCAATCGTGCCCTGCGCCAGCCGCGCCGTACCGTCCAGCCCGGCAAACATGAACGTGCCCAGCGAACAGAGCATCACAATGGCAAAAAACTGCATGCCGGACCGGCGCATGTCGCGCACCAGCTTTTTTCCCAGAGCGCTCATGGCCATGGGCGCGCTCCCCCCTTCGGCGGCAAATCATTTAAAAACAAAATATGGAATTTGTTTTCAGCACGTCCAAAAGAAAAACGCGGACGCGCAGCTGAAAACAAATCTGCTCTTTTGTTTTCATGCTGTTATTATAAGGGATTTGCCCCGGCAAGTCAATGCAGAGGCAAAAACGTTACAATTCGTTCACGGTTGCAAAAAAAGCGCTTGACAGATACCCCATAGGGGTATATAATTCTCATACCCCCATGGGGTATATCATTCAGGAAACGGGGTGTCGCTATGACCCATGAGCCCACCTGCTGCCATCGTACCAAAGAGCGCAGCGAGGCCGAATACAAAAGCCTGATTCACCGCCTCAACCGCATTGAAGGGCAGATTCGCGGCATTCGGGGCATGCTGGAAAAGAGCGCCTACTGCCCCGACATTCTGGCGCAGGCCGCCGCCGCCAACGCCGCGCTCAACGCCTTCGGCCGCGAGCTGCTGGCACAGCATATCCGCACCTGTGTGGCGCAGGACATCCGCAGCGGAAAGGATGAAACCATCGACGAGCTGCTCGACACCCTGCGCAAATGGATGCGCTAGACCCGGAAAGGAGAACTGCGATGAAGCAATACCAGGTTACCGGCATGAGCTGCGCGGCGTGCAGCGCACGCGTGGAAAAGGCCGTTTCAAAGGTGCCGGGGGTCACGTCCTGCTCGGTGAGCCTTCTGACCAACAGCATGGGCGTGGAGGGCAGCGCCGGGGAGCAGGCCGTCATCGCGGCGGTAGAGGCGGCCGGTTACGGAGCCAGCGTGAAGGGCGCGGCCAGCGCGCCCGCTCCGGCGCAGAGCGATCCGCTGGCCGATCATGAAACGCCCGCCCTCAAGCGGCGTCTGTTAAGCTCGCTGGTGTTTCTGGCGCTGCTGATGTACCTGTCCATGGGGCACATGATGTGGGGCTGGCCCGCGCCGGCCTTCCTCGCGGACAATCCTGTGGCGATGGGGCTGGCCCAGCTGCTTTTGACGGTCATCATCATGGTGATCAACCAGCGCTTTTTTATCAGCGGCTTCAAGAGCCTGTGGCACAAAAGCCCCAACATGGACACGCTGGTGGCGCTTGGCTCCACGGCCTCGTTCGTCTACAGCGTGTACGCGCTCTTCGCCATGACCGGCGCGCAGGCCCTGGGCGACGCAGCGCAGGCGATGAGCTGGATGCACGAATTCTATTTTGAATCCGCCGCCATGATCCTGACGCTGATCACCGTGGGCAAGATGCTGGAGGCCCGCTCCAAGGGCCGCACCACCGACGCCCTCAAAGGGCTGATGAAGCTGGCCCCGCAGACCGCCACTTTGGTGATCGAGGGTCAGGAGCGCACCGTGCCCATCGGCCAGGTAAAAATGGGCGATGTCTTCGTGGTCCGCCCCGGCGAGAACATCCCTGTGGACGGCGTGGTGCTGGAAGGGCACAGCGCGGTGAATGAGTCCGCGCTCACGGGCGAGAGCATCCCCGTGGACAAGGCCGAGGGCGACGCCGTATCCGCCGCCACGGTGAACCAGTCCGGTTTCCTGCGCTGCCGGGCCACCCGCGTAGGTGAGGACACGACGCTTTCCCAGATCATCCGCATGGTCAGCGACGCGGCGGCCACCAAGGCGCCCATCGCCAAGGTCGCCGACCGGGTGAGCGGCGTGTTTGTGCCGGTGGTCATCGGCATTGCGCTGATTGCCACGGCCATATGGCTGGCGACGGGCGCGGACTTCGGCTATGCGCTGGCGCGCGGTATTTCGGTGCTGGTCATCAGCTGCCCGTGCGCGCTGGGGCTGGCCACGCCGGTGGCCATCATGGTGGGCAACGGCAAGGGGGCCAAAAACGGCATTCTGTTCAAAACCGCCGTATCGCTGGAGGAGGCCGGAAAGGTACGCGTGGTGGCGCTGGATAAAACCGGCACCATTACCACGGGCCAGCCCCGCGTGACCGACGTGCTGCCCGCCTCCGGCGTGACGGAGGCGGCGCTCATTGCCGCGGCCTACGCGCTGGAGCAAAGGAGCGAGCATCCCCTGGCGCGCGCCGTGGTGGAGCGCGCGGAGTCGCTGCAATTGAAGGTGCAGGAGGTTTCCGGCTTTACGGCCCTGCCCGGCAACGGTCTGACCGCCACGCTGGACGGTGAGACGCTCTCCGGCGGCAGCCTGGCCTTTATCTCCGGGCGGGCCGAGGTTTCCAGGGACATGCGCGCGCAGGCCGACCGCCTGAGCGGCGAGGGCAAAACGCCGCTGCTCTTCTGCCGGGGCGGCAGGCTGCTGGGCATGATCGCCGTGGCCGACGCCATCAAGCCCGAAAGCCCGCAGGCCGTACGCGAGCTACAGAACATGGGTATCCGCGTCGTCATGCTCACCGGCGACAACCAGCGCACCGCCGAGGCCATCGGCCGTCAGGCGGGGGTGGACCAGGTGATCGCCGGGGTGCTGCCGGACGGCAAGGAAAGCGTGATCCGCTCGCTGCAATCGCAGGGCAAGGTGGCCATGGTAGGCGACGGCATCAACGACGCGCCCGCGCTGACGCGCGCGGATATCGGCATCGCCATCGGCGCGGGCACGGACGTGGCCATCGACGCGGCGGATGTGGTGCTCATGAACAGCCGCCTCACCGATGTGCCCGCCGCCATCCGCCTGAGCCGCGCCACGCTTCGCAACATCCATGAAAACCTGTTCTGGGCCTTTATTTACAACATCATCGGCATCCCGCTGGCGGCAGGGGTGTTCATTCCCCTGCTGGGCTGGCAGCTCAACCCCATGTTCGGCGCCGCAGCCATGAGCCTGTCCAGCTTCTGCGTCGTCTCCAACGCGCTGCGCCTGAACCTGTTTGACCCGCACAGCGCGCGGAAGGACCATAAAATCAAATTTGCGAAGGAGCGAAAAACCATGGAAAAAACTCTGAAAATCGAAGGCATGATGTGCACCCACTGCTCCGGCCGCGTCAAAAAGGCGCTGGAGGAAGTGCCCGGCGTCCTCTCCGCAGAGGTGAGCCATGAAAGCGGCACCGCCGTGGTGACGCTCGGCTCGCCCGTGGACGATGCCGTGCTCAAAAAGGCCGTGGAGGACCAGGGCTATCAGGTGGTCGGCTGATCCGGTCTGGCAGACGCTAAGGCGCGGCGGGATGCAAAACGCTCCCGCCGCGCCTCTGTTCTTGTTAGGAAACGATCTCCACGCCCAGCAGCCCGGCCAGCTCAATGACCTGCGCCGCCGTGACCTTCGCTCCGCGCAGGTCGTAGAGCGAGATGCTCCATCCACCGATGCGGCAGGTGGTCATGTCAAGGCCCGCCAGCGGCGTGCGCGCCCACTGCGCGCGCTCCAAATCCGAATGGGCAAAGCGCGCCTTGAGCAGCCGCACCTCCGACCACAGGCTTTCCCGCAGGCGGCATTCGGAAAACTCAACACGGTCCAGCTTGCACTCCGCAAAGGAGGCGTAATCCAGCATGCATCCGTCAAATGCCGCGTTCATCAGCGCGCCCCGCATGATCTCAAGCCCCGTCATGCGGCAACCCCGAAAGCGCACCCGCTGAAACGCCGCGTTCACAAGCCGCGCGTTGCTCCATTCGCATTTATCAAACGTGCAGTCCACAAAGCTGATGCGCTTGAAATCGTTGTCGCCGAACCGGCAGCGCTCAAAGGCGCACCCCCGCACGTCCAGCGTTATGCCTGAAAGGCCGTCCAGCTCTCCATCCGCAAAGCGCAGGTTTTCCAGGTCCCCGTCTCCGGCCAGCGCCGCGGCCGCCGCCTGCGCAAGAAAAGCCCCCTGCGCCGGCCGCGCAGACAGCGCCGGCTCCGAAAGCCGCCATTCTTCCTTCATGCCCCATCCTCCCCTTCTCAAACCTTATTATACGGGTTTGGGACGCTGCCGCGCAAGGAGCAGCAGCTTGAGAAAAATCATTCGTTGTCATTCCGGCGCATGCATGCTATAATAACTACCATAAACAGGTATATTCAGCAAGGAGGAAAAAGCGATGAAGCGCAGAATCGGCATTCTGACCAGCGGTGGCGACTGCCCCGGCCTCAACGCGGCTATCCGCGGCGTGGCGCGCGCAGCCTACGAGCTCTTTGACGCGGAGATCATTGGCATCCGCAACGGCTACGGCGGGCTCATCGAGGGCGAGTATCAGGAGATGAGCAAAAAGCAGTTCTCCGGCATCCTTACTCTGGGCGGCACCATTCTGGGAACCAGCCGTCAGCCGTTCCGCAACATGCGGGTGATTGACGAGCGCGGCGTGGACAAGGTAGCCGCCATGAAAAAGACCTACAAGGATCTCAAGCTCGACTGCCTGGTGACTTTGGGCGGCAACGGCACGCACAAGACGGCCAACCTGCTCAGCGAGGAAGGGCTCAACGTGATCGGTCTGCCCAAGACCATCGACAATGATATCTATGGCACCGATTTCACCTTCGGCTTCCACACCGCCGTGGATATTGCTACCGAGGTCATCGACCGCATCCACACCACGGCCACCAGCCACGGCCGCTGCATGGTGATCGAAATCATGGGCAACAAAGCGGGCTGGCTGACGCTGTATTCGGGCCTGGCGGGCGGCGCGGACGTGATTTTGCTGCCCGAGGTACCCTACGATATCGAAAAGGTGGCCGAGGCCGTGGAAGCCCGCGCCAAGAGCAAGAAGGCGTTCAGCATCATCGCCGTGGCCGAGGGCGCCATGAGCGAGGAAGAGGCCAAAATGAAGAAGAAGGAGCGCGAAGCCTACCGCGCCACGCTGCCCTATGACTGCATCAGCAAGCGCATCGCGGCGCAGCTGAGCGAGATGGTGGGCGTGGAGGCACGCCATGTGGTGCCCGGCCACATCCAGCGCGGCGGCAGCCCCAGCGCCTACGACCGCGTGCTCTCCACCCAGTTCGGCGTGCATGCCGCCGAGCTCATCCGCGATGAAATCTATGGCGTGACCGTGGCCCTGGACGGCAACGAGATCATCCACAACAAGCTCAAGGACATCGCGGGCGTGCCCAAGCCGGTGCCCAAGGACGACCATGTGCTGGTCACTGCCCGCAACATGGGCATCTGCATGGGCGACTGATCCCGTCTGCGTTTTCAATGGGCGGACGGCTGCTGCGGGCGCGGCGGCCGCCCGCTTTTTTTTGCGGTCGGCCTTGCTTTCCCCCTGCAAACGGGGTACAATCATAGCGACAATCATCGAAAGGCAGGTGAGCAGGATGGACGGCTGTGATAGTCACGGTCGAAGAACCCTGGTCGGTTGGAGGCGGCGGTCAAACGCCGCTGGCCGAAAGCGTGCGCAGCCGTTTGCCCTGTTGCCCAGAGCATAAACGGCGCGGGGGCTTCCGGCGTTTTGGCTCGCCTTGAACCGACTCTTTCCCGAAGGCAAAAGGAATGAGGAGGTGTGGAAGATGGAGCCGAAAGTCCCCATGATGGATGAAACCGTTTTGACTCCCAGGCCGGATTATGCCGGGGAGATCACCCGAATCGTTAAAAGCCCCGCTTCTCCCAACGCGATGCGGGAGCGGCTGGAGGATTATCACGAAAAGGATATCGCCGAGGTGCTGCCCAAGCTGACCTCGGCGGAGCGGAAAAAGCTGTACCGCATTCTGGATGCGGATACGCTCGCCAACATTCTGGAGCGTCTGGAAAACGCAGAGGCCGCCGGATTCCTTTCGGAGATGGACCTGCGCAAGGGCGCCCGCACGATCGAGAGCATGGAAACCGACGCAGCGACGGAGATTCTTTCCGCGCTGGACCGCAATAAAAAAAGTGATTTGCTCGAATGCATGGACGAGGCCTCCAAAAAGGAACTCGCCCTCATGCAGACCTTTGACGACGACGAAATCGGCAGCAAGATGACCACCAACTATATTTCCGTGCGCGACAACCTCACCGTGAAGCAGGCCATGAGCGCGCTGATTGAGCAGGCCGCCGAAAACGACAACATCTCCACCCTCTTTGTCCGGGACAGCGATGATGTGTTCTGTGGCGCGATTGACCTCAAGGAACTGATCATCGCCCGACCGGAGACCGATTTCCATTCTCTCATCATGACCTCCTATCCCTACGTGTATGGGCATGAGGACATTGATGACTGCCTTGAATTGCTCAAGGACTATTCCGAGGACCTCATCCCCGTGCTGGACAACAACAACCACCTGCTGGGCGTGATCACCTCGCAGAACATGGTGCAGGTTGTGGACGATGAAATGGGCGAGGACTACGCCCGTCTGGCCGGCCTGACCGCCGAGGAGGACCTGACCGAACCGCTCGCCCAAAGTATGAAAAAGCGTTTGCCGTGGCTGTTTGTGCTGCTGGGGCTGGGCCTTCTGGTATCCACGGTGGTGGGCGCGTTTGAGCAGGTGGTGTCGCAGCTGACGCTGATCATGTGCTTCCAGTCGCTCATTCTCGACATGGCAGGCAACGTGGGTACGCAGTCGCTGGCGGTGACCATCCGCGTGCTGATGGATGAAAACCTGACCTTCCGGCAAAAGTTCGGACTGGTGGTCAAGGAGGTGCGCATCGGTTCGGCCAACGGCCTGCTGCTGGGGCTGGCGTCCTTTGTGCTGATCGGCCTGTATATCTGGCTGTTCCGCGGGCGCGACCTGATGACCGCCTCTGCCGTATCGGGCTGCATCGGTATTTCTCTGCTGCTGGCCATGGCCATCTCCAGCGCCGTGGGCACGATGATTCCCCTGTTCTTCAAGAAGATCAACATCGACCCCGCCGTGGCCTCCGGCCCGCTCATCACCACCGTCAACGACCTGGTGGCCGTGGTCACCTACTATGGCCTCAGCTGGATTTTCCTGCTGCAGGTTTTCCACCTGGCCTCATAAGGCCGGTTGCCCATTCCCCATGGAGGTGAAGCGATGAAAAAGGCCGTCGTAATTTATGTATCCGTTCATCATCAGAACACGTTGAAGCTGGTTCAGGCCGTGGCGGCGCGCATCCAAGCTGATACGGTCAATCTTCTCAAAGATGCTTCTCCCGATCTGGCCGGATACGATTGCGTATTTCTCGCGTCGGGAATCTACTTCAATACCTTCCACCGTTCCCTGATCGATTTTATCGGGCGAATGACATTTGACGGCAAGCGGGTCTGGCTCTTGTATACCTGCGGCCTGCGCTACCGGGATTACGCCAGGCCGGTGGCCCGGCTGCTGGCCCGGCAGGACGCAGCGTATGCCGGCAGCTTCGGCTGGCTGAAACGCCTCGGCGGCATCGCCAAGGGGCATCCCGACGCGGCGGATCTGGAAAAAGTGGCGGCCTTTGCCGCAACCGCTGTCAGCGATAGCACCTCGTAAACCGTTTCGAAGCCAAAAAGCGTGCGGGAAAGAAACGCTTCTTTCCCGCACGCTTTTTGCCGTCCATCAGTTGGCGTGGACAATCCGAAGCCCGGTTTCCAGCGCGAAGCTCCTGACCTGGCTGTCCTCCAGATCCTCGCGGCGCATATCGACGGCGGTGATCTGGCTGTTGTCATACGTCTTGTAATAATAGACGCCCTTGCTGGCGTTGATGCAGCAGGAATACGTGGTGATGTCCCAGAGGTCACCGGCCCTCACCGCGCCGCGCGGCATGGCCACGGCGTCCAGCAAGTGAAAAAACTGCGACACGCTGCTGTTCTCCTCCCCTTCGCACACAGCATTGCATCTTAGGAACGCGGCTTTGACAAACCGCGACACGGGCGAAAAATCGCCGGGAAGGCCGATAGCGCCAAATCCCCGGCCAAACGGCGCCAGCGCCAACCCGGCGCCGAAGCTGTTGTCGGGCTCACCGGACCTGATGCCCATGTACTGCCGCAGATTGGTCAATTGGAAATCAAAGGGCGGATTGTTGGTCAGCACACCCACGGGGTTGTCATATATGCGCATGCCGCTTTGCATGCATTCCAGCACGATGGAGCGCTCCCGGTCCGCAATATGCCAGTGCAGCGGCGCGAGGGGCATGCGCTCGCTGAAGGGTATGTCCACGATATGGGTACGATTGAGCAGCGCGCGGGCCTCCTCCACGCCGGCGCACTGCCCCAGCACCCACAGCGGCAGTTCAAAGGGGGATACATTGGCCTTGTCCTCACACAGCTGCGCAGGGTAGAAGGCGTTGTCCGGAAAGTTGAGGCCCGCGATACACAGGCCCTTCTCATTGGCCGCTTCCGCATACAGGGGATATCCGTCCACGACAGTGGCCATGCCGATCATAGCATGGTGCCGCCTGCATTCGCCCGCCTTGCGAA
>DGYFI06202__coassemble_1532_pt1 | contig 10161 bp, 2 predicted proteins | sample DGYFI06202__metabat2_low_PE_001 | metagenome-assembled genome bin DGYFI06202
GCGGACGGCCGCTTGTGCCCGCAGGTCCAGCCGGGTACCTCGAAGCGCTGGCAGGCCGACCTGGTGCTCATCGCCATGGGCTTCACGGGTCCGGAGGAAACGCTCGTTCAGGCCTATGGCCTTACCCAGGACGCGCGCGGGAGCGTGCTGGCCGACGGTTTCATGACCGTGCGTCGCGGCGTATTTGCCGCGGGCGATATGCGCATCGGACAAAGTCTGGTGGTGCGCGCCATCGATGAGGGCCAGCGCGCCGCAAAAGCCTGCCATGCCTACCTGACCGCGCTGTAGCCCCGCTTTTTCCGCTTCTTTCCTTCTTTGTTCAAGCGCCGTCCACGTGCAGCCGGCGTTCCACCAGTCCATAGGCAGCCTCTTCAGCCCGCGCGGACGGCCTGCGATAGTCCCGCCTTGCTCCGGCCGCCGCATCCCGCGCTCTCCCGCGCCGGAAAACCCGCCTTGCCGCAAAATACATCACTTTGCCATCCTTTGCACACACTACCCTCCGTACACAATAGCGGAGGTTTGCCTGATGCATTGGATCATATCGGCGGCCGGACTGGCGATTCTGTTTTTCCTGGCCTGGGGAACGCACCGGCCCGCGCCCCGCGCCTACCGGGACGCAACGTTGGACGACGCCCTCCCCGCCCATCTCAAGGCCCTGGCGGCCGAAACGGAGGGGCGCGGGCGGGCGCGCATCCGCATGCCACGCGGGCTGCTGGGCTCGCTGGAGCGGTCCGTGCGGTTTTTGAACGCCCTGCCCTCGCAGGACCTGCTGCCCGCCGCGCGCTGGCTGTGCGACAACGGACGCTTTTTACAGGAGGAAATCGCCGCCCTGCGCCTGGCGTTGGAGGGAACGCCCCGCCTGCCCCGGTACTCGTCCGGCGTGCCGCGGGTGTGCCTGTTTGCCCGTGAGCTGATCGGGCACAGCGCCGCCGCCTTCGACCGCGACCGGCTGGAGCGTGCCGTGGCCGCCTGGCAGAGCGTTGCGCCCTTTACCGTTCAGGAGACTGATTGCCTGCCCCTGGCCCTGCGGCTTGCGCTTCTGGAGCTGCTCTGCGCCTCCGCGGACCAGTGCATGCGCGAGCAGCGCGCCCGCCTGAGCGCCGTGCGCATGGAGCGCCTGCTCCGCCATGGACGCGAGCGCCAAGCCATGCGCCTGTTCAAGCGAAACGAGCACGAATCCGCCTTCCTTGAGCAGCTGCTCTCCCAGGTGCGCACCGGCGAGGAGGCCGGTCGCACGCTGTGGCTGGACCGGTATTTCACCCGGCGCGGCCTGTCCGCCGACGGCCTGGCGGAATCGGAACACAGCCACCAGACGGAAAGCTGCCTGTGGGTCGGCAACGCCGTCACCTCGCTCCGGGCCGTTGCCCGCACGCCGTGGCAACGCGTGCTGGAATCCGTCAGCGCCGTGCATGAAGCCCTCTCGGCCGATCGCGTCTACCTGGGTATGGACCAGGAGAGCCGCGCCTATTACCGCGGACAGGTATCGCTGATCGCCGTTCGCACCGGCCGGCCGGAGCTGTCCGTATGCGCCGGGGCGCTCTCGCTTGCCCTGGGCGCCGGGGAGGGCGTGCGCGGTCACGTGGGCTATTACCTGCTGGATGACGGCCTCCGCCAGCTGCTTGGGTACCTGCAGGCGCGGCGCGCCTCCGGCCTTGCGGCTCCGCGCGCCCGCGCCTTGTTGCGGTTGGGCAGCTGGGCGGCCTTTGTCGCGCTGATCGCCGCCGCCTGGGCGCTCAGGCTGCCGTGGCCCGTGTGGCCCCTGTTTGCAGGGGTGTTTCTCTACGCCGCGCAGCAGGCCGCGACCGTCGTGCTCCTGCGCCGCCTGCGCCCGCGCATGGTTCCCCGCATGCAGGTGGAGCGGCTGGATGCTTCCACGCAGACGCTGGTGGTATGTCCCACCATGCTCATGGACGCGGGCCATGCCATCTCCATGGTCAAGCATCTCTCGGTGCTGCATCAGGCCAACCCGGATTCGCACCTGCACTTTTTGCTTCTGGGCGACTTTCAAGACAGCCTCACCGGCACCCTGTCCGGCGACGGCGATATCGTGGCCGCCGCGTCGGCGGCCGTGCGCGCCCTGTGCGAGGACACCGGCCATCCGTTTTTTTACCTGCAGCGCGAACGGGTCTTTTCCGCCCGCGACCACCTCTACATGAGCCGCGAGCGCAAGCGCGGCAGCCTGGAAACGCTGCTCAAACTCATCGACGGGCGGCCCGTGGAGGATTCCTTCGCCTATGCCTCTTTGCCTCTGGAAAGCCTCAAGGGACAATACCGCTACGTGATCACCCTCGACAGCGACACCATTCTGCCGCCGGGCAGCGCGCTTCGGCTGGTGGGCAGCATGCTGCATCCCCTGCAAAAGCGGCAGAAGCTGCAGGGGCGCATGCGCGGGGTGAGCGTGCTGCAGCCGCGCATGGAGATCGCCGCTCATACGGTGGGCAGCCGACTGTCGCTGCTGCTGGGCGGACGCGGCGGCGCGGACCCCTATAACGCCCTCACCGCCGATCTGGCGCAGGACCTCTACCGGCGCGGCACGTTTATGGGCAAGGGCATCATCGACCCCGCGCCCTTTCTGGACGCGACCGAGCGCGCCGTGCTGCCCGGCTGTGTGCTTAGCCACGACCTGTTGGAAGGCGAGCTGGCGGGATGCGCCATGGCCAGCGACATCACCCTCTATGACGGCCACCCCAAAACCCTCAAGGGCTTTCTCTACCGCCTGCACCGCTGGACGCGGGGTGACTGGCAGCTGCTGGCCTATGTGCTGCCCCTCTTTCCCAGGCAATGGCGGCCGCCCCGCCGTGCGCTGGATGCCGCGGGCCGGCGGAAAATCTGGCATAACCTGCTGCGCAGCCTGGTCGCGCCTATGCGGGTGCTGCTGATCGCCTATGCGGCGTTCGCAGGCCGCACCTGGCTGCTGCTTGGCGCGCTTTTGCTGCCCGAGCTGCCCTATGCGCTTCCCGCAGGGCTGCGTGGACTGCCGGCGCTGCTTGCGCGCCTGGCTGTGCTTCCCTGCGAGGCGGGCATGCAGGCCGACGCCATCGCCCGCACGCTGTACCGGCTGTGGTTCAGCCGCCGCAGCCTGCTGGCGTGGACCACCGCAGCCCAGCTTTCCCGCCCGTCGGACAAGCCGCCCATGCTGTTTTTCTATTTGAGCATGGTCACGGGCGCGGCGGTGGCAGGACTTTCGCTGCTGCCCGGCGGAACGCCGGCGGGCCTGGCGACGGGCGCGCTGTGGGTCGCTTTCCCCTTTGCGCTGCCCTGGCTGGAACAGCCGGTGACCCGTCCGCCCCGCCCCACCGGCTACATGCGCGAGGTTATCACGCGCGTGGCCAAGGGTACGCTCACCTTCTTCGAGACGGCCATGACCGACGCGGACCACGGCCTTCCGCCCGACAACGTGCAGATCGAGCCCAACAAGGGCGTGTCTCACCGTACCTCGCCCACCAACATCGGCCTGTACCTGTGCGCGCTGGCGGCGGCGGAGCGGCTGCGCCTGCTGGCCCCGGATGAAATGGCCCGCCGCATGGAGGACACCCTCGCCACCCTCGAAGCCCTGCCCAAATGGCAGGGGCATCTGTACAACTGGTACGACACACGCACGCTGGAGCCGTTGGAACCGCCCTTCATCTCCTCGGTGGATAGCGGCAACCTGGCGGCCTGTCTGCTGACCTGCGCGCAGGGCGTGCGCGTGCTGCTGCCCCAGCTCAGCGCATGCTACCACAGCCTGGCCGCTCGCATGGATGCGCTGGCGGAGGGTATGCGCTTCACCGCCCTGTTTGACGCGGAGGCGGAACTGTTCCGCATCGGCGTGCATCCGCTGGAGGAATCGCCCTCCACAGGACATTACGACCTGCTGGCCAGCGAATCCCGGCTTTTGAGCTTTGTGGCCATCATGCTGGGTCAGGCCCCGGTGCGGCACTGGTGGCGGCTGGGGCGTCTCTATACGCGCGTGCGCGGCGCGGGACAAACGCTGATCAGCTATAACGGAACCATGTTTGAATACCTCATGCCGCTGCTGTTTCAGCCCACGGTACCCTTGACGCTGCTGGACGGCGTATGCCGTGCCGCCGTCAAGGCGCAGGCGCGCTGTCGCCGCGGCGGCGTGTTTGGCGTAAGCGAAAGCGGGTACTATGCCTTCGACCCCAACCTGTACTATCTCTATAAGGCATTCGGCCTGCCGCGCCTGTCGCTGGACCCGGACCAGCGCAGCGACGTGATCGCGCCCTACGCCACCTTTCTGGCGATGCAAACGGATCTCAAGTCCGCGTTTCAAAACCTGCTGCGCCTTATGTCGCTGGGCATGGAAGGGCCGCTGGGCATGTTCGAGGCCGCCGATTTTTCGCCTGCGCGCACGGACGGCCAGCCCATGCGCATCGTGCGCAGCCATATGGCGCACCATCAGGGGATGATTCTGCTGGCGGTGTGCAACGTGTTGGAAGAGGGCTACATCGCCGGCCTGTTCTCCTCCCTGCCGCGGGCGCAGGCCTACCGGCTGCTGCTGGAAGAAAGGCCCTTTCGAGCCCGCGGGCTCATCCGCCGTCCGCTCCGGCGCACGGCGCGCGAGACGCCCCTCTCCGCCGCTCCGGCCCGGCGCGCGGCAGAGCCGATGCGCTTTCCCATCGACGCGCACCTTCTGCACGGGGCCGGAACCACCTGGATGATCGACGCCCAGGGCGGCGGCTTTTTGAGCCGCAACGGCGTGATGCTCACCCGGTTTTCGGAATGCTGCCGCCTGCCCAGCGGCATGCGCTTTTACCTGCGGGATTCGCAGAGCGGCGCCTACTGGAATGTCACGGACCCCGGCCTTACCCAGTCGGTCAGCTTTGAAACGGCGCAGGCGGTCTTTACCCATGAACGCTTTCAGGTGGAAAGCGAGCTGCGCCTGTTCGTAAACCCCCTGGATGGCGTGGCGCTGGCCTGCCTGACGCTGAAAAATCACAGCGGCATGGAGCGCATGATGGAGGTGTGCAGCTATCTGGAACCCGCCCTGGCCTCCCAGCGCGACGACGCGGCGCATCCGGCGTTTCAGAACCTGTTTCTGCGCACCGGCCATGCGCCGCTCCCGCGGCCCGTCCGAGGAAAGCCGCCGCCTGTGGCACCTGATGGCCACCGACGCCAGCCTGACCGTGCTGCGCGTGCAGACCGACCGTGCGGCCTTTCTGGGGCGCGGGCGCACGATCTATGCGCCGCGCGCGCTGGAGATGCCCATCAGCGCCGTTGCAGATACGCTGGGCGACGTCATCGAGCCCTGCCTGAGCCTGCGGGGCCAGTTTGTGCTGCCGCCCGGCGGCAGGCTGCAATTTGTGTTCGCCACTTTGCTTCCGGGCGAAAGCGAGGCGCCGGGCGCCTTTCTGGAACGCTACGGCCAGGTGGACGGCGCGCTGCGCGCCTATGCCCCGGCGCTCACGCGCGGGCTGGTCACGGCGCGTTACCTTGGGCTTGCCCCGGGCATGCTTGGCGGCGTTTCCCGCCTGGTGGGCGCGCTGTGCTATACCGGCCAGCCTGCCCAACTGCGCTATGCGGCGGAAAACGCCCTGCCCCTCCGCGCCCTGTGGAGCATGGGCATCGGCGGCGATCTGCCCATTCTGCTGCTGGAATGCCGCGAGGGCAAGGACCTGTCACTGGTGCAGCTTCTGCTCAAGGCGCATGCCTGGTACCGCATGCATGGCCTGTGGGTGGACCTGGTGCTGGCCGTCACCCAGCCGTCGGGCTACGGGCATCCGCTGCGCGAGCGGCTCAGCGCCCTGGCGCAGTCCTGCCACAGCCACGAGTTGATCGGCAAGGAAAGCGGCGTACACCTTTTTGACAACCTCACGGCCGACCAGCTGGGCCTTTTGCGCGCCGCGGCGCGCGTGGTGCTTTCCACGGACGGCGGCTCGCTGGAGGAGCAGCTGCGCGCGCTGGAGATGAGCGTACGCGCGCGGCCGCTCTACACCTGCCGCCCCAGCGCCGAATGGAAACCCGCCCTGCCCGAAGCGGAGGCGACGCTGTTTGACAACGGCTACGGCGGCTTCACGCGGGACGGCGGCGACTACCGCATCACCCTGCCCGCCGGGCGACAGACCCCCGCGCCCTGGTGCAATCCCCTCTGCTCGGACTGCTTCGGCACCCTTGCAGGCGAAAGCGGGCTGGTGTTCACCTATGCGCATAACAGCCATTCGGGGCGGCTGACCCGCTGGCCCAACGACAGCGTGACCCCGCGCGGCGAGGAAAATTTCTTCCTGCGCGACGATGCGCACCGGCTGCTCTGGTCGCTGACCCGCCAGCCTATGGGCCACAACATGCCTGTGCGCGTAACCCATGCGCCCGGCGAGACGGTATACGAGAGCAGCTGCTATGGCGTGTACTGCCGCATGTCCTGCTTCACCGACGGCGAGGCGGCCATCGGCGCGCGTGTGATTCAGCTGCGCAACGAGGACCGGGTGGAGCGCGCGATGACGCTTATGCACACCTGCATCTTCAGCCCCGGCGCCCAGCCGTCGGCCTCCCAGCTGACGGCGCTCAGCCGCGTGGAAGGCGGCGTGCTGGCGGAGAATCCCTGTGAGGAAGGCGCCGCGGGCCTGTTTGGCATAGACCCGCTTCCCACCATGAGCACCACCATGAGTTCGGGGGTGTTTCAGGGGCTCTGGGGCGTGGCGCCCGCCGCGCTGTGCGGCGGTGAAAACCTGCCCAGCGACTTTGGCGACACGGCCGTCCTGTGCTACGAGGTGCGCCTCAAACCCGGAGAAACGCGCACCGTCACAACGGCGCTGGCCCATGCGGCCAGTGCGGAAGCGCTGCTCAACGCGCTGGAGGGCTTCCGCCGCGACGGCGCCACCTTGCGCCTGCATGCCGTACGCCAGCAATGGGAGGAAAATCTGAACCTCCTGCGCTTCGACCTGCCCGACCCTGCCATGGCCCTGATGCTGGGCAGGTGGCTGCCCTATCAGGTGCAGGCTTCCCGTCTGTGGATGCGCGCAGCGTTCTATCAGGCGGGCGGCGCGCTGGGTTTCCGCGATCAGTTGCAGGATATGCTGGCTTTGCTGCACACCCGACCGGCGGCGGTGCGCGCGCACCTTTTGGAATGCGCCGCGCATCAGTTTGAGGAAGGCGACGTACAGCACTGGTGGCATCCGCCCCGGTATGGCGTTCGAACCCGCATCAGCGACGACAAGCTGTTTTTGCCCTATGTAACCGCTCTGTACGTGCAGACCAGCGGCGACGCCTCCGTGCTGGGCGAAGAGGTCCCCTACCTGCATGGCGACCCGCTTTCCGAGGAGGAAACCGAGCGCCTGTTCACCCCGGAGGTGTCCGAAATCTCCGAGCCGCTCCGGCTGCACTGCCTGCGCGCCATCGACCACATGGCTTTCGGCGCGCACGGACTGCCCCTCATGGGCGGCGGCGACTGGAATGACGGCATGAACCGCGTCGGCGGCGAAAACGGCGAAAGCGTGTGGCTGGGCATGTTCCTGTGCGAGGTTCTGCGCCTGTTCGCGCCCTTGTGCGAGCCGCCGGAGGCCCGGCGTCTGCTGGAACGCCGGAGCGCCCTGCTCACCGCGCTGGACCGCTATGCCTGGGATGGCGGATGGTACCTGCGCGCTTGGTACGACGACGGGAGCCGTCTGGGCAGCTCCGCCAACGAGGAATGCCGCATCGACCTGCTGCCGCAGGCCTGGGGCGTGCTGTGCGGGGTATCGCGCGACCGCTGCGCCCTGGCCATGGACAATGCCTGGCGCATGCTCTACGAGCCGGATGTGGGCCTGATGAAGCTCTTTACGCCGCCCTTCCAGGGGCAGGAGCAGCCGGGCTACATCGCGGCCTACCTGCCCGGTGTGCGGGAAAACGGCGGACAGTATACCCATGCCGCCTGCTGGGCCGTGGCTGCGCTGCATCAGCTGGGGCAGGACGACCGCGCCTGGGAGCTGGCCTCGGCCCTGCTGCCCGTCCGCCATGCCGCCACGCGCCAGCTGGCCCTGCGCTACCGCGTGGAGCCCTACGCGCTGGCCGCGGACGTGTACGCCAATCCCCAGCAGCGCGGGCGCGGCGGGTGGACCTGGTACACCGGCAGCGCCAGCTGGCTTCAGTACGTGGTGCTGACGCAGCTTCTGGGCTTTCAAAAGACGGGCAACGTGCTGCGCTTCCGGCCTGTGGCCCCCGCCAGCTGGGATGACCTGCGCGTGACCTACCGCTTCGGCACGGCCACCTACCACCTGCATGCCTCGCGCGACTGTCCCTTCCCCACCGCGGACGGCGAGCAGCTGCGCGACGGCCGGCTGATTCTCACTGACGACGGGCGCATCCACGAAGCCACCTTCCCCCTGCGCTGACCGGCGGGCAGGGATGCGGCAGCGTCGCCACGGCTAACGCCGTTCGCTTTTGTCCCCTTGCCGGCGCGTTTGGGACGCAGCAACAAGCCGGACGCTTCCCATACCCCGCAGGGGGACCGGGAAGCGTCCGGCTTGCATGCGGCAAAGTCGCCTTTATTCCACTGTGACGCTCTTGGCCAGGTTGCGCGGCTTATCCACGTCGCAGCCGCGCGCCACCGCCATGCAGTAGGCGAACAGCTGGAGCGGGATCACCGCCAGCAGGGGCGCGAGCAGATCGTCCGCATCCGGAACGGTGATCACCTCGTCCACCTGCCCGCATACCTTCGCGGCGAGGCTTTCGCGGCACACGGCCACGACCTGCGCGCCGCGCGCGGCCACCTCGCGCAGGTTGCTCATGGTCTTTTCCAAAAGAGCGGGCTGGGTGATGGCGGCCACCACCAGCCTTCCTTCCTTGAGCAGGGCGATGGGACCGTGCTTGAGCTCGCCCGCGGCGTAGGCCTCGCTGAAGATGTAGCTGACCTCCTTAAGCTTGAGCGCCGCTTCCATGCACAGGGCGTAATCCAGCCCGCGCCCAACGAAAAACACATGCCGCTTCTGGCTGAGCATGCTGGTGAGGCGCTGGAGCTGCTCCTCCACGCCAAGCGCCTGCTCGGCCTTGCGGGGCAAGGCGGAAAGCTCCTCCCTGAGCTGCGTTGCGCGCTCCGGGGTGATCTGCCCGCGCAGGTCCGCCAGCGCCACGGCCAGCATCACCATCAGCTCGGCCTGGGTGATGTACGCCTTGGTGCTGGCCACGGCAATCTCCGGGCCCGCATAGGTGTAGAGGGTGTTTTCCTCCCCCACCTCGCGCGTGATGGTCGAGCCCACCACGTTGCACACCGCCATCACCCGCGCGCCCCGGCGCTTGGCCTCGCGCAGGGCGGCCAGGGTATCGGCGGTTTCTCCGCTCTGCGATACGGCGATGAACAGCTCGTTTTCCCCCACGATGGGGTCGCGGTAGCGGTATTCGCTGGCGATCTCGGCCTCCACGGGCACGCGCGCCAGCCGCTGGGGGTAGACCTTGATGGGGGTGCGCTCCTTGTAGGTGTCGATGATCTGCACGTCATCCGCCAGGGTATAGCTGCCCAGCTTGGTGCCGTCGCTGCTCATCTTACCAGTGAGCCGGTTCTCGGACAGGCGGGTCACGCTGCCCTCCCCGCTGGTGTCCACACGCACCAGGTCGCCCACGTCCAGGTTCTTGTTGTCGGTCTGGTAGCGGTAGCTGCCGCCGTTGGTAGCGGCCACCGTCACGGTGTGGGCGGTGTAAGTGCCACCCTTGCCATCGCTGTAAGAGGTATTTTCCGCCTTGGTCACCACGCCGTAGACCACAGTACCAACAGCCTGGCTGTCGGCCACCGCCGCCACGCCGCCGGAGCGGCCCAGCAGGAGGGTCACGGTGTCGCCAAGTTGCCAGCCGCCCAAATCGGACAGGGCGTAGGCGGCACCGGTGGTCTCAATGGCGTAGGTCTTGCCCGCCACGGTGACCGAGGTGGGGGCGGTGATGGAGGGCGAGGCCGCCTCATAGGTGCCGGTGACCTTATCGCTGTACGCCCACACGGTGCGCATGGACGCCGACCAGTACACCACGTCCTGGAGCTGGACGGCGTCCAGGCTGGCGGTCTTGCCGTCCCGGTAGACCTTGGCGGTGGCGGAGGCGAAGGGGAGCTGGCTCTGCCAGCCGGAGGCGGCCACCACCGGACCGTCCATGGCGGAATTGATGAGGGCCACCCGGTCCAGCTCCCCGGCGGTATTCACCAGGTTCAGGGTGGGCTCCAGCACGTTGAGGTAATAGGTGCCCGACTTGTTTTTGGTGAGCAGC
>DGYFI06202__coassemble_1554_pt1 | contig 10045 bp, 10 predicted proteins | sample DGYFI06202__metabat2_low_PE_001 | metagenome-assembled genome bin DGYFI06202
ATGCGCCCATCTTCTTCGGCGTGGACGGCATGGACGGCATCCTCACCATGGAGGGCTTTGACACCAGCCTGGCCGAGGGCGTGCTGCTGCTGACCCCCTTCAGCGCCGACGCGCAGGATGAAAAGACCGTCAACTTCGTCACCAAGTACGTCGAGCTCTACGGCGACACCCCCAACCAGTTCGCCGCTGACGCCTATGACGCGGTCTACGCCGTCTACGAGGCGATGGTCGCCGGCGGCATTACCGCCGACACCACCCCCGAGGAAGCCTGCGAAATCATGATCGCCGAGATGCAGAAGCTCACCATCGAGGGCCTCACCGGCACCATGACCTGGTCCGCCACGGGCGAAGTGAGCAAGACCCCCACCGCCGTCAAGATCGAAAACGGCGTGTACGTGGGCATGGAATAACAACCGCCCGGCGTCCCCTCCCGGCCCCCGCGGCCGGGAGGGGCCTACAAGCGAACACAGCGAAGGTAACCAACGGTAGTCTGACGGGAAGGCACGCCCGACTACCGTTGATTACCTTATCGCGTTTCAAACGAGACAAAGGATGTGGGAGAGCATGACACAATTCCTGTCCTACCTGTGCAACGGCATCAGCCTGGGCAGCGTGTACGCCATCATCGCCCTGGGCTATACCATGGTCTACGGCATCGCCAAAATGCTCAACTTCGCGCACGGCGACGTCATCATGATCGGCGCGTACATCGCCTTCTGCGCCATGCAGTACTGGGGCTTCCCGCCGGTCATCTCGGTGCTGGCGGCCATGGCGGTATGCACGGTGCTGGGCATGGTGATCGAGCGCACCGCCTACAAGCCGCTGCGCCAGGCCTCCTCCCTGGCCGTGCTGATCACGGCCATCGGCATGAGCTACCTGCTTCAAAACGTCGCCCTGCTCGTCTGGGGCGCCAACCCCAAGAGCTTCCCCTCCGTGGTGAGCCTGGGCTCGATTTCGCTCCTGGACGGGCAGATGACCATCTCCGGCGAGGCCATCGTGACCATCGCCGCGTGCGTGGTCATCATGATCGCCCTGACCCTCTTCACCGGAAAGACCAAGATGGGCAAGGCCATGCGCGTGGTCTCCGAGGACAAGGGCGCGGCCGAGCTGATGGGCATTAACGTCAACCTCACCATCACCGTGACCTTCGCCATCGGCTCGGCGCTGGCCGCCGTTGCGGGCGTGCTTTTGTGCTCGGCCTATCCCACGCTCCAGCCCACCACCGGCGCGATGCCCGGCATCAAGGCCTTTACGGCCGCGGTGTTCGGCGGCATCGGCTCCATTCCGGGGGCCATGCTGGGCGGCATTCTGCTGGGCGTGATCGAGATCCTGGGCAAAGCCTACGTATCCACCGAGCTTGGCGACGCGTTCGTGTTCGCGGTGCTCATCGTGGTGCTGCTGGTCAAGCCCGCCGGCCTGCTGGGCAAGACCGTGCATGAGAAAGTGTGAGGTGGCGCGCATGAGCATGAGCATGAGAAAAAAACGGGCCATCGGCGGCCTGGTGACCTACCTGATGGTGATTGCCGCCTACCTGGTGTGCCAGTACCTGCTGGCCACCGGCGGCATGACCCGCTCTCTGCGCGGCCAGCTGGTGCCCATCTGCGTATGGGTGGTCATGGCGGTGTCGCTCAACCTGGTGGTGGGCGTGTCGGGCGAACTCAGCCTCGGCCACGCCGGCTTCATGAGCGTGGGCGCGTTTTCCGGCATCGTGGCCTCGGGCTGGATGCTGGGCGCCTTTCAGCTTGAAAACGAGGTCGTGCGCCTCCTGCTGTCGATGATCGTGGGCGGCGTGTTCGCGGGCATCGCGGGCGTGCTGATCGGCATTCCGGTGCTGAGGCTGCGCGGCGACTACCTGGCCATCGTGACGCTGGCCTTCGGCGAGATCATCCGAAACGTGATCAACTGCCTGTATATCTCCATCGACGCGGGGCGGCTCCACTTCGCCTTCAACGACAGCAACATCCCCGGCGAGCTGCTCGTCAGCGGCCCCAAGGGCGGCGTGGGCATCGACACCATCGCCACCTTCGGCATGGGCTTTACGCTGATCCTCTTCACCCTCTTCGTGGTGCAGAACCTCGTCAACAGCCGCTCCGGCCGCGCCATCATGGCCACGCGCGACAGCCGCATCGCCGCCGAGTCCGTGGGCATCAACATCACCAAGTACAAGATGATGGCCTTCGTGACCAGCGCCGTGCTCGCCGGCATGGCCGGCGCGCTCTACGGCCTGAACTTCTCCACCGTGGCCGCCAGCAAGTTCAAGTTCGACACCTCCATTCTGGTGCTGGTGTTCGTGGTGCTGGGCGGCATCGGCTCCATCCGCGGCTCCATCATCGCCGCGACGCTGCTGACCATTCTGCCCGAGGTGCTGCGCGCCTTCAGCGACTACCGCATGCTGGTGTACGCGGTGGTGCTGATTCTGGTGATGCTGGCTACCAACAGCCCGTTTTTGAGCGTGCGGCTCCAGCGCCTCAAGGCGCTCCTGCGCCGCGGCAAGACCAACCCCGGAAAGGAGGGCGAGGCGGCATGACCCAGCAGCACAAGCGGCAATCCGAAACCAAGATGGTCCCCGTGCCCAGCCATTCCATCGTCCCGGAGCGGGATGTGGACAAGCGCCCCGTGCTGGAAACCCGCCACCTGGGCGTGGAGTTCGGCGGCCTGAAGGCCGTGGAGGACTTCAACCTCACCATCGGCCGCACCGAGATCGCCGGCCTCATCGGCCCAAACGGCGCGGGCAAGACCACCGTCTTTAACCTGCTCACCAAGGTCTACCAGCCCACCACCGGCGTGGTCATCCTCGACGGCAAGGACACCGCCGGCATGAACGCCGTGCAGGCCAACAAGCTGGGCATCGCCCGCACATTCCAGAACATCCGCCTCTTCGGCAACATGACGGTGGAGGAAAACGTGCGCATCGGCCTGCACAACCAGGTCAAGTACGGCATGTTCTCCGGCATCTTCCGCCTGCCCGCCTACTGGAAGCAGGAAAAGAAGCAGCACGAGAAGGCGCTGGAGCTGCTTTCCATCTTCGACATGCAGGGCATGGCCCAGTACCGCGCCGGGTCGCTGCCCTACGGCGCGCAGAGAAGGCTGGAGATCGTGCGCGCGCTGGCCACGCACCCCAAGCTCCTGCTCCTGGACGAGCCCGCCGCCGGCATGAACCCGCATGAGACCGAGGAATTGATGGAGAACATCATCAAGATCCGCGACCAGTTCCAGATCGCCGTCATGCTCATCGAGCACGACATGAACCTGGTCATGGGCATCTGCGAGGGCATCTGCGTGCTCAACTACGGGCGCATCATCGCCAAGGGCACGGCCAGCGAGATCCAGCAAAACCCCACCGTCATCGAGGCCTATCTGGGCAAGCGCAAGGAGGGGGAGCAATGAGCCTTCTCAAGGTTGACAACATTCACGTCTACTACGGCGCGATTCACGCCATCAAGGGCATCTCCTTCGAGGTCAACGAGGGCGAGATCGTCACCCTCATCGGCGCCAACGGCGCGGGCAAATCCACCACCCTCAACACCATCGCGGGCCTGCTCAAGCCCCGCAGCGGCTCCATCACCTTCGAGGGCCGAAACCTGCTGGGCATGAAGGCCCACAAGCTGGTGTCGCAGGGTATGGCGCTGTGCCCGGAGGGGCGGCGCATCTTCCAGCTGATGACCGTGCGCGAAAACCTCGAAATGGGCGGCTACTCCCGCCCGCCGCAGGAGATCGAGGGCTCGCTGGAGGACGTGTTCGCCCGCTTCCCGCGCCTCAAGGAGCGCGAAAAGCAGATCGCAGGCACCCTGAGCGGCGGCGAGCAGCAGATGCTCGCCATGGGCCGCGCTTTGATGAGCAAGCCAAAGCTGCTCATGCTCGACGAGCCGTCGATGGGCCTGGCCCCCATTCTGGTGGAGCAGATCTTCGACATCATCAAGGAGCTGCACGACGCGGGCACCACCATCCTTCTGGTGGAGCAGAACGCGCAGATGGCCCTGTCCATCGCCGACCGCGCCTACGTGCTGGGCACAGGCCGCATCACCATGAGCGGCAACGCCGCGGAGGTGCTCTCTGACGACGGCGTGCGTAAGGCGTACCTCGGCGGCTGACAAACGCAAAAAGAACCGCCCCCTCTCCCGCCGGATGGCGGGGGAGGGGGCGGGTTTTTTGTCAGCCTCCGGAGGCCTCCCGCGCCCCCAGCCGCTTATGCACCTGCTCGCGCAGAAGCGTGTAGCACACCGAGGTCAGCGGGATGAACAGCAGCATGCCCAGAATGCCCATCAGGCCCTCGCCCAGCAGCACCGCGAAAAGCACCCAGATGGACGGCAGGCCGATGGCGTTGCCCATGACGTGGGGGTAGATGAGGTTGCCCTCGATCTGCTGCAGGAACAGGAACAGCGCCACGAACCCCAGCGCCTGCAGGGGGTTGTTGACCAGGATGAGAATCGCGCCCACGATGCAGCCCATCCACGCGCCGATGACCGGGATCAGCGCCGTCACCGAGATGAACACGCTGATGAGCAGCACGTAGGGCATGCGCAGCAGCGTCATGGTCACAAAGAACATGCCGCCCAGGATGCACGCCTCCAGGCACTGGCCCGTGATGAAGCTGGAAAACGTGCGCTGGCTGAGGTCCGCCACCGACAGCGCCTTTTCCACCCAGCGGGGCTTGAGGTAGGCGCGCATCACGTTTTTCACCTGGGAGCGCAGGCGCTCCTTGGAGGAGAGGAAGTAGATGGTGAACATCACCGTGAAGAAGAAGCTCAATACGTTCTGATACACCGTGCCGATCACCGTGGTGGAGAACGCCGCGCCCTTGAGCAGGAGGTTGACCATGTCGGCGATCTTGGCGTCCACGTCGCTGACGGAGGGCACGGTGAAGCTGGCGTTGAGCACCTGGGAGACGCTGAAGCCGTAGGGCTCGATCAGCTCGTCCAGGCGCTGGAGCGCCGCGGGAATGGCCTTGATGACCGACAGGATGGTGTTGATCAGCTCCGGCACCACGATGGACATGATCACATACACCACGCCCGCCACCAGCGCCAGCACCAGCACCATCGCCACCGGCCGCCGCAGGCGCCTGAGGCGGGGCGTGCGGTCCATGAAAAACAGCACCCGCCGCTCCAGAAAGCGCATGGGCACATTGAGCACGAAGGCCAGCACGCCGCCCAGGAAAAAGGGCATGAGAATGCTCCACAGGGTCAGCATCAGCCCCGTGAGCGAGCTGCCGCGCTCAAAGAGAAAATAAATGCCGATGATGAGCGTGGCCAGCAGCAGAATGGCCAGGAATTTGCGGCGCTCCAAGTGCATCCCCTCCCGTGTGCATGTCCCTCTTATCATACCACATCCGGGCGGGCGGAGGAAGGGCGTTTTTTGCGCCCGGGGCGATTGGTTACGCTTTGTTCATCTTTGGCGGAAGGTTTGTTCATTTTTGCCTGCTATGATGGAGGGGAAAGGGGGCGATGGTCATGCGCGGGCCGAAGCGGCGGCGCAGGGTGGCGCGGGCGCTGGGCATTATTCTGGGCGTGTACGCGCTGCTGGCGGTGCTTCCCTATGCCTTCCCGCCCGAGGCGGAGCGGGCGCAGGCGGCTTTCGTCCCCGTGGAGGACGGCGCGTCGGGCGACCGCGCCACCATCCTGACCACGGGCGAGCAGGCCCTGGCCGCCCGGCTCAACCTGATCGCCAATGCGGAAACCTCGCTCATCGTGGGCAGCTATCTCTACGCCGACGACGAGAGCGGCTATACCGTGGCCGCTGCCCTGCTGGACGCGGCGGACCGGGGCGTGCAGGTGCGCATCGTGGTGGACGGGCTGGTGGGCCGGTTCAACTTCTGGGGCGGCGACCTGGGCTACGCGCTGGGCACGCATCCCAACATCGAGCTGCGTTATTACAACGACCTCAACCTCCTGGCCCCCTGGGGCCTGAGCGCGCGCTACCACGAAAAGTACGTCATCGCGGACGGGCGCGCCTTCGTGCTGGGCGGGCGCAACATCTCCGACGAGTTTCTCACGGAGGAGGAGCACCCGGCCTACAACTACGACCTGGATGTGCTCATGTGGCGCGAGAGCCCCGCGCAGGGCAGCGCGGCCGCCGCGCTGACCGCCTACTTCGACCGGCTGTGGGACGAGGAATGCGTCACGGCCTGCGAGCGGGCCCCGGCATGGCGCGAGGCGGGCGTTTCGCGCACGGCGGACGAGCTGCGCAGCCGTTGGGAGGCCATGGAGACGGAGTACGCCCAGGCCATCGCCCCGGCGGACTGGGAGGCCCTGACCGTGCCGGTGGAGGGCTACGCCCTGCTGACCAACCCCACCAACCCCGGCGTAAAGGAGCCGGCGCTGTGGGCGTCGCTCGTGGCGCTGATGAGAAGCGCGGAGGAGCGCGTGTGGATTCAGACGCCCTATCTGGTGCTGGACGCGGACATGCGCGACAGCCTGCGAGCGGCGGCGGAGCAGGCGCCGGAGATGGTGATTCTGACCAACTCGCGCGCCGGGGGCAACAACATCGTGGCCTCGGCGGACGCGGTGTTCCACCGGAGGATGACGCTTTCCATGCCCCTGACCTGCTACGAGCTGCAGGCCCCGCGCAGCATGCATACCAAGGCCATGCTGGTGGACGGGGATATCAGCGTGTTCGGCTCGTTCAACTTCGACATGCGCAGCGCCTACAGCGACACCGAGGTGATGCTGGCCGTGAAGAGCGAGCCCCTCAACGACCTGATGGAGGCGTACATGCTGGAGATGCGCGCCATGGCGCTGCCCGTGGAGGCGGACGGCGGCTATGGCGAGGGCGAAGCGGAGGCGCTGGACACGCCGCTTCTGAAAAATCTGCTGATTGTGACGGCGTCGCCGTTGATTTCGCTGGTGCGGTTCCTGGTCTGACGGGCCGCCGGAAAGGAGAAAACCATGGAATCAAGATGTATGGGCTGGGGCTTCCGGGTGGACCGGGAGGGCAATCTGCACGACGCGTTTCCCGCGCCGGCCGACCGGGAGGCGGGGCGCTGGCCGCGCACGCCGTGGCGGGTGAAGGTGCGTCATCCCAGGAAGCACCGCGCAAAGCGGCTGCTCAAGGGCACGTTCAACGCGGCCGTGCGCCTGATGCGGGCCTGCCGCCCGGCGCGCGCGGCCTGCGCGCCGGGGCTGGGCCGGGCGTAAGGCAGGCGCGAACGCCGGGCGGATGCCGGAAGCGCTCCGGGAAGGGCGCGCGGGAAGGGGGCGCAGGATGCGTCCCCCTTTCAGGCCATTGAAAACCCCTGATTTTGGGGAGAGCCGCGTTTCTTGCGCCCTTCGGGCGCTCGCAACGCTTGCGAAAAATGCTGCGGCATAAGGCTTTGGGGCTCTGCCCCAAACCCCGGCCTGCACCCCACACTTTGTTGGCAGCTTGAGGGGGGACGCATTCAGGGGGGACGCATTCTGCGTCCCCCCTTCGTGTTTCAGCTGCGGGAGAGGATGGCCCCGGCGATGCCGCCGCCGGCCACGCCCATGGCCAGGTCGCTCAAATACGCGGTGAAGGGCAGCTGCTGGCCGGAGAGCAGCGCGTAGAGGCCTACGCCCAGCGCCATATAAATCAGGCCCAGCAGCGCGCCCCACATCAGGCTCCGGTCGCCGCCGCGGCCCACCATGACCCACACGCCCGCGAAGATGGAGGCCAGCTTGATGAGCTGGTTGACCACGCGCACGGCGGTGTCGGAGGGCTTGAGCCACTGCATCAGCAGGGCGAAAAGCAGCACGCACGCCAGCGTGACGCCCACGGCGGCCAGAAGGCCGCGAAAGAGGCGCGGGGCGCGGCTGCGGCGCGACCGCCTGCGCGCGGGGCGGGCGGCGGCCGGGGTGGCATAGGTTGCAGGCATAAGAAAAACCTCCCTCTGTTCGCTTTGGTACAGCATATGCGAACGGAGGGAGGCTTCATGCCGGGAAAAGCGTCAGTTGAGGACCTCGCTGTCGTTTTCGATGGCGACTTCCTCCACGTTGCGGATGGCCCAGCGGGCAAAGACCAGCTTGACGTTGTCGCGGCCCACGCTGAGCTCGATGGTGTCGTCCTTGATGGAGGTGATGGTGCCGTAGATGCCGCCGATGGTGCACACGCGGTCGCCGTTTTTCAGGGCGGCCAGCATTTCCTTGACCTTCTTGTCCTTCTTCTTCTGCGGACGGATCAGCAGGAAGTAGAACACCACGAACATCAGCACCAGCGGCAGGATCATGCCCAGCATTTCGCCCACGCCCGCGGTGGCGGTGGCGGCGGCCGCATCGGTGGTGGTGGCGGTGCCGGCGGCGCCGGTGGCGGCGTCGGTCAGGCCCATCAGCATTTGAGAGAGTGCGTTCATCGTTTGGTAAACCCCTTTCCAAAGTGGTAAGGATGATTATAGCAAATCCTTGCGCAAAGCACAAGCGCGCATGCCGAAAAAGTCCGCGGACCGAGCAGGCGCGCGGTCAGCCGGACCGGTGGTTGCGGCAGGGGCCGCGCAGCAGGTCGCCCGCCCCGGCCCCGCCGGGGATGGGCATATGCAGCAGCGTGCCCGCCACGGAGGCCGTCTGGACGGGCTCGCCCGTCTCCGCAAGCGTCATGCGCGAGACGGTGAAGGCGCGCGGCCCTTCCGGGGTGAGCACCTCCAGCGCGTCGCCCACGTAGAAGCGGTTTTTCAGGCGCACGAGGCATTCGCCGCCGTCCGGCGCGCCGCAGAGCACGTCGCCCACGTATTCCATCGACTGCGTGAAGCCCTCCGCGCCGCCGGGCGGCTCGGGCGCACCGAAGTAAAAGCCCGTGGTGAGCGTGCGGTGGCTGGCCTTTTGGACCTCAGAGAGCAGCTCCGGCACGGCCCGGCGGTACGCCTCCGCGCCCTCCAGCTCCAAGAGGTCCAGCGCGCGGCGGTAGGCCGACACCACCGTGGCCACGTAATAGGCGGTTTTCATGCGGCCCTCGATCTTGAGGCTGGAAACCCCCGCGTCCCGCAGGCGGTCCAGATGGCCGATCATGCACAAATCGCCCGCGGAATACAAATAGGTGCCCCGCTCGTCCTCATAGACGGGCAAAAATTCGCCGGGGCGCTTTTCCTCCGTCAGGTGGTAGCGCCAGCGGCAGGGCTGGGCGCACGCGCCCCGGTTGGCGCTGCGGCCGGTGAGCGCCGCGCTCAAAAGGCAGCGCCCGCTGTAGGCCACGCACATGGCCCCGTGCACGAACGCCTCCAGCGCCATGTCCGGGGAAAGCGCGCGGCGCAGGGCCGCGACGTCCTCCAGGCGCATCTCCCGCGCCAGCACCACGCGCGTGGCGCCCGTCACCGCGCCAAGCGCCTCCGCCGCCGAAGCGTTGCAAACGCTAAGCTGCGTGCTAAGGTGCAGCGCAAGGCCCGGCACCTGCCTTCGCAGCTCCGCCGCCACGCCCACGTCGGCTACGATGGCCGCGTCCACGCCCGCCTCCAGCGCTTCGCGCGCCGTATCCACGAAATCCGAAAGCTCGCCGTCCGTGGCAAGGGCGTTGATCGCGGCGTAGAAGCGCGCGCCCTGCGCGTGGCACAGGCGCACGGCCTCCCGAAGCGCCGCTGCGTCAAAATTGCCCGCGAAGGCGCGCAGGCTGTGCCGCGAAAGCCCGCCGTAGACCGCGTCCGCGCCGAAGCGCAGCGCGGCTTTCAGCTGCTCCATGCCCCCCGCGGGGGCGAGCAGCTCCATCCTTTGCATGGTCACATGCCCCGCTCCTCGTCATACGCCTTCCACAGCGGCGCGTAGATGGCCACGGCGCGCTCGTGCTCCTCCAGCGTGCGGCTGAAGTGAAGCTCGCCGGTGCTGGGGTCCTTGCTGCAGAAGTACAGGTATTTTTCGGCCACGTAGCTCTCGTCCGGGTACAGGGCCGCGTTGATGGCCTCCGGCGAGGGGTTGCAGATGGGGCCGACGGGCAGGCCGCTGACCTTGTAGGTGTTGTAGGGCGAATCCACCGCCAGGTCGCTCTGGCGAAGCGCCATGCGCCGCTCGCCCGTCACGTAGTGCACGGTCGGGTCGCTCTGGAGCATCATGCCCTGATCGAGGCGGTTGTGGAACACCGCGCTCACCTTGGCAAAGTCCGCCTTCTTGGCCTC
>DGYFI06202__coassemble_1563_pt1 | contig 10001 bp, 11 predicted proteins | sample DGYFI06202__metabat2_low_PE_001 | metagenome-assembled genome bin DGYFI06202
CTTTCTTTAAAGGAGACGATGGCGGACCGCATTGCCTGGGCGGTGTTTGCCTGCGTGCTGGCGCCCATTCCGCTGCTTATGCTCAGTGCTCTGGCCGAGGCGGGCCGGCTCTCTGAAAATGTGGCAGGCGCGGTGGGAATCGCAGTGCTGCTTGTGCTGGCGGCGGGTGCGGTGGCGGTGTTTTTGTCCTGCGGGATCGCCTCCGAACGCTACGAGTATCTGGAAAAGGAACCGATTCAGGCCGCACGCACCGTGATCCAGATGGCCCGTGAACAGCAGGAAAGCAGCCGGGAGCGCTATGGGCGGTGGAACGTTGCAGGCGTGAGCCTGTGCATTCTGGCCGCCTTGCCGCTGATTATAGCCGCCATGCTAAGTGAAAGCGCCGTGGCGGTAATCGCCGCCCTGTGCGTGACGCTGGCACTGGCAGGGCTTGGGACTACGTTTTTGATTCGTGTGGGCATCCGCTGGGAAAGCCTGCAAAAGCTGTTGGAGGAAGGCGATTACAGCCGGGAGGCCAAGCGCAGGCGGCATGGCCGTGGCGGCATAAGCGCTGCTTTCTGGCTTGGAACGGTGGCCGTCTATCTGGCCTACAGCTTTATCACCGGCGACTGGCGGCGAAGCTGGATTGTGTGGCCCGTGGCAGGCGTACTCTATGCCGCGCTGGCCGCGGCGCTTTCCGCCAGGCGCGGACGCTGAAACGGCGTTTTCACGCCCATGTGCCGGGGATAGCCGCAGGGCGGCTTTCTTGGACCGCTTTACCGGGCGCTAGAGCAGCTTCTCCGCCGCCTGCGCCGCCGCGCGCATGGCCGTGGGCAGGGGCAGGACGCAAAGCTCCTCTCGCGTGACCATGCGGCCGCCGCAGGCGTCCAGCACGGCAGGGGAGGGGTCCTCGTTCAGAACAAAGTGCCACAGCTGCATCTCCCATACCCGATGGGTGAATACATGACGCGCCTGTCCCAGATCGCCCGCAAAGCGGCAGGGGAGGCCCACCTCGCGCATCAGGGCCCCGGCCCGCTCCGGCTGCGTCTCGTCTTCCAGCAACCAGAACACATACAGGCCGCCCAGCATGCGCTCCCCGCGGCGCGTCACCAGCACGCGGCGATTCCGCGTCAGCAGGCATACGGCCATGTCCACCCGCCTGGGCGGACGCTTTTTTTCGTGTACGGGCAAAAGCGCCGCATCGCCCTCGCGCGCCGCGTCGCACAGGCCACGCCATGGACAGGCGCCGCAGTCCGGCTCGCCGGGATGGCACAGGGTCGCGCCCAGTTCCATCAGGGCCTGATTGTAGTCGCCTGGACGGTCCGCGGGAATATCGGCCGTCACCCGTTCGCGGATGCGGCGCTGCACGTCCGGCCGCCCCACGTCTTCCCGCACGCCGTAGAAGCGCGAGGCCACGCGGTACACATTGCCATCCACCGCCGGCACGCGCAGCCCAAAGGCGATGCTGCCGACCGCGCCCGCCGTGTAGGGTCCCACGCCCGGCAGGGACAAAAGCCCTTCATAGCTCGCGGGGAAGGCGCCGCCATGCGCCTCTATCACCGCCTGCGCCGCTTTTTGCAGGTTGCGCGCACGGCTGTAGTACCCCAGCCCCTCCCAGGCCTTGAGCACCTGCTCCTGCGGGGCCCGGGCCAGGTCCGCCACGGTGGGAAACAGCGTCAGAAAACGTGCGTAATAGGCTTTTACGGTTTCCGTGCGGGTCTGCTGCAACATGATTTCCGACAGCCAGATGCGGTAGGGATCGCGGGTGTGACGCCAGGGCAGATCGCGCCGGACACCGTCGTACCAGGCGAGCAGCGGTTCGCAGACGGGCATGGAATCCTCTCCTTTCGGTTGCTTTGCTATTGTACCACAGCGCCGCTGATTTTCGGAAACGATATCAGCGAAAAAAGAAAAGAAAATCGAAGAAATTCAGAAACAATTCACGTATATGGGAATATAAATCAATTTTTCCGACGCAGAGCCGAATAACGGAACTGCAGCGGCTTGCTACTTGGCAGGAAATAACGTATAGTAAGGACTGTTGTTAGCACTCGTTTAGAATGAGTGCTAACAAAGACCGGAACCACAATCGAACGGACAGGGAGGATACAGTGATGAACGTTAAGCCTTTGGGCGACCGTGTGGTCATCAAGAACGTTGAGATGGAAGAAACCACCAAGAGCGGCATTTTGCTCACCGGCACCGCCAAGGAGAAGCCCCAGATGGCAGAGGTGCTGGCCGTGGGCCCCGGCGGCATGGTGGATGGCAAGGAAGTCGTCATGAACGTAAAGCCCGGCGACAAGGTGATCTACTCCAAGTATGCCGGCACCGAAGTCAAGATCGACGGGCAGGAGATCATCATCGTGCGCCAGAGCGATATCCTGGCGACCGTGGAATGATCCGGCTTTTTTGAGCAACGCAAAATCAGAGGAGGAACATCATTATGGCAAAGCAGATCAAATACGGCGAGGAAGCCCGCCGCGCGCTGGAAAAGGGCGTCAACGCCCTGGCGGATACCGTCAAGATCACCCTGGGCCCCAAGGGCCGCAACGTCGTGCTGGACAAGAAGTTCGGCGCGCCCCTCATCACCAATGACGGCGTGACCATCGCCAAGGAGATCGAGTTGGAAGATCCCTTTGAGAACATGGGTGCCCAGCTGGTGAAGGAAGTCTCCACCAAGACCAACGATGTGGCCGGCGACGGCACCACCACCGCCACGCTGCTGGCCCAGGCCATCATCCGCGAGGGCCTGCGCAACCTGGCCGCCGGCGCCAATCCCATGGTGCTCAAGCGCGGCATCGAGGCCGGCGTGAGCGCCGCCGTGGACGCCCTGGCCAAGCTCAGCCAGCCCATCACCGGTAAGCAGTCCATCGCGCAGGTCGCCAGCATTTCCGCCAGCGACGACACCATCGGCAAGCTGATCTCCGAGGCCATGGAAACCGTTGGCAACGACGGCGTGATCACCGTCGAGGAAAGCAAGACCATGCGCACCGAGATGACCACCGTGGAAGGCATGCAGTTTGACCGCGGCTATGCCAGCGCCTACATGGTGACCGATACCGAGAAGATGGAAGCGGTTCTGGATAACCCCTACATCCTCATCACCGACAAGAAGATTTCCAACATCCAGGAGATTCTGCCCGTGCTGGAGCAGGTCGTGCAGGCCGGCAAGAAGCTGCTCATCATCGCCGAGGACGTCGAGGGCGAGGCCCTGGCCACGCTGGTCCTCAACAAGCTGCGCGGCACCTTCACCTGCGTCGCCGTCAAGGCTCCCGGCTTTGGCGACCGCCGCAAGGAAATGCTGCGTGACATCGCCGTGCTGACCGGCGGCCAGGTCATCAGCGACGAGCTGGGCATGGAGCTCAAGGACGCCACCATCGACATGCTGGGCAGCGCCCGCCAGGTCAAGGTGGACAAGGAAAACACCACCATCGTCGAGGGTGCGGGCACCAAGGAGGACATCGCCTCCCGCATCGCCTCCATCCGCAGCCAGATCGAGAACACCACCAGCGACTACGACAAGGAGAAGCTCCAGGAGCGCCTGGCCAAGCTGGCCGGCGGCGTGGCCGTCATCCAGGTGGGCGCTGCGACCGAGGTGGAGATGAAGGAGCGCAAGCTGCGCATCGAGGACGCGCTGGCCGCGACCCGCGCCGCTGTGGAAGAGGGCATCGTGCCCGGCGGCGGCATCGCCCTGCTCAACGTCCTGCCCGCGGTGCAGGCCGAGCTGGCCAACTATGCCGGCGACGCCAAGACCGGCGTGGAAATCGTCGTGCGCGCGCTGGAGGAGCCCCTGCGCCAGATCAGCAAGAACGCCGGCATCGACGGCAGCGTGATCGTGGAGAACGTCAAGAGCAGCCACAAGAACGGCTATGGCTATGACGCCCTCAAGGGCGAGTATGTCGATATGATCGAGCGCGGCATCATCGATCCCACCAAGGTGACCCGCTGCGCGCTGCAGAACGCCGCGAGCGTGGCCGCGATGGTGCTGACCACCGAGAGCCTCGTCGCCGACATCCCTGCTCCCGAACCCCCCGCTCCCGCTGGCGGCCCCGCTGGCATGGGCGGCATGTACTAAGCCGATCCCAAGATGGCAATCCGGCCCGTGCGGCAAATGCCGCACGGGCCTTTTGTTTCACTGCAATTTATTGATTAACAATAAAAATATATTGACAATCGAGAAATAAGGTGCTATGATCATCCCATCCCAAAGCAAAAGGAGGTCATTTTTATGAAAAACACGACGGTGGCCGGACTGCTTCGGTCGGTGCTGGTACTGTGGGCGGGGGCCGTCCTGACGGCGGCGGCATGCTTTGTGCCCGGATTCATGAGGCATGTTTGCGCCGTCCGTCCGGAGCTGGCGGGCTGGTACGGTTGGGGCGTGGCCTTTGGGTGGCTGTTGGCGGTCGTGATGTTATGCGCCTTTGGATTTTTATGGCGGGTCGTTGGCACCGTCGCCCAGGGACGGGCGTTCGTGCACAGAAATGCCACGCGCTTCAGGCGGGTGTGGCAGCTGTCGGCGGGGTGCTTTGGAATGTGCGCGGGGTTGGGCACTTTCATGGGGCTGGCCCAGATTTTGCCGCCCTTTCTGGTGCTGGCGGTCGCGGGGCTCTTGCTGGCTACGGCTACGGCAGGTCTGGCCAGCTTAGCCCTCAGCGGCCTGTGCCAAAGCGCCGCCCTCCTGCGTGAGGAAAGCGAAATGACGGTGTGAAGGAGGCAGCCATGGCGATTCAAGTCAATCTGGATGTGATGCTGGCCCGCCGCAAGATGACCTTGAGCGAGCTGGCGGCCAAGGTGGACATCACGCTGGCCAACCTCAGCGTGCTCAAGACCGGCCGGGCGCGCGCCATTCGCTTCAGCACGCTGGACAGGCTCTGCCGGGCGCTGGACTGCCAGCCGGGGGAACTGCTGGCCTGGGTGCCGGCCGAAACGGAAGAATAACAAATGCGCCGCGACAGGGGGAAATGCCCATGTCGCGGCGCTGTGCCATGCGTATGTCCTTAATACTCCTTGCGTTCGCATACTCGCACCGACACGGCGGCGGAGCCCGCCAGCAGCGCAAGCGCCGCCAGGGGCAGCCATCCGGCGCCGCCGGGCAGGATCGCCGTGATCGCGCCGGGAAAGGCGGCTGTCACCGCAACGGGCAGCAATACCAGCACGATCATGATCATGCGCCCCTTCTGCACGCCGAACCTGAATAGCAGCGGCAGCATAATGGAGACCATGCACAGGCCCACGGACAGTAGCAGCCCGATCACGGACAGCGTTTCGCCCACATCAGTGCCCATCATCAGCGAGCAGACGGACGACAGCGGAGCCATCACCACTGCCCCCAGCAGCACCAGGAGGTATTTGCTCAGCGCCAGATCGCGGCGCATGACGGGCATGGTGAGGGCGTAGGCGTCCCATTTGCAGTTTTCGTCGTAGGCCAGCGCGTTGACCGGGAGCAACAGCAGCATCACCGTCAGCATGCTACCCACATAAATCGGGCTCTGCTGGGCAAAGCCGATCACGACAAACAGCACCAGCAGAAGCAGCCATACGCGCATCGTCTGCTTGAGGTTGAGCAGGTCCTTCATCAGAAGCCCTTTCATCTCAATGTTCCTCCTTGATATGGTAGAGCATGATGTCCTCCAGCGTGGCCGGCTGATGCGCCATGCCGCCGGGCAGCGCGCGGCGCAGGATCAGCGCCTCGGCTCCAAAGCGGCCGGCGCGCAGGCCCACAACCGACGCAGGGTCGATGCGGCGCAGCTCCGCCTCCGGCGCCTTGGCCAGCACATAGCGGTCCAGCAGATCATCCTTGGCTTCCGACAGCAAAAGCCGTCCCTTGTGTAGGAAGGTCACGTAATCGCAGACCTTTTCCAGGTCGCTGATGATGTGCGAGGACAGCAGCACCGACCGGCGCTCGTCCTGGATAAAATCGCGCAGCACATCCAGCATCTCGTCCCGCACGACGGGGTCCAGGCCGCTGGTGGCCTCATCCAGCAGCAAGAGCCGGCTGTCGTGCGACAGCGCTACGGCGATGGACAGCTTCATCCGCATGCCGCGGGAGAAGGCCTTGACGGCCTTTTTGCGCGGCAGTTCAAAGCGGTCGGCCCAGCCCTGAAAGCGCAGCGTGTCCCAGGTGCGGTAACAGCGGCTCATGATGGCGTCCACATCGTGCAGGGTCAGGTTTTCGGGAAAACCGCACTCGTCCATCACCACGCCCAGATGCTCCTTGGTCTCGCGGTCCGTCGTGGCGCGGCCCAGCAGGTGCGCGCCGCCCTCGTCGGGACGCGCCAGACCCAGCATCAGCTTGAACGCAGTGGTCTTGCCCGCGCCATTTTCCCCGATCAGGCCCATGATGCAGCCTTCGGGCAGCGAAAAGGTCAGATGATCCAGCGTAAAGCCGGGGTAGCGTTTGGTCAGCCCCGTAAGTTCCAGGGCGTTGTTCATAGGTCCTCCTCCTTGTAGAGCATGCTTAGAATGCCGGTGAGACCGTCCAAATCCAGATCGCACAGGCGCGACAGGGCCACCGCCTCGCGCAGATGCTCCTCCAGATGGCGCAGGTGCTCCTCGCGGATGAGCTCGGTATCCGCGCCCGCCACAAAGCTGCCCTTGCCGGTGAGGCTTACGATGAAGCCTTCGCGCTCCAGCTCTTCATAGGCGCGCTTGGTGGTGATGACGCTGATGCGCAGGTCCTTGGCCAATGTGCGCAGGGATGGCAGCGCGTCGCCTTCCTTGAGCTTGCCGGAGAGAATCTGCGCCTTGATCTGCGATACGATCTGGTCATAGATGGGCTGGCCGCCCGCGTTGGTCAGGATGATGTCCATGGTGTGCCTCCACTTAAGTGTGCATATACATTATATACAGTATAAACAATTTGTCAACAGGAAAAAAGCGGCGGTCAGCCGCTTTTGATGTTTCAGGGTCGGAAGCCTTGATAGATGCGCCGGATCTCTTCCAATACCTCCGGATGATTGAAGTCATCCTGATAGACCACGTTGATCTCGCGCACCATGCGCATGCCTTCCACCGGCACGGCCACCAGACGGCCGTCGGCGGCCTCCTCGCGGCAGGCGCTGTGGGCGATGATGGTTACGCCCAGGTTGGCCGCCACCAGTTCCTTGATGGCGTTGATGTTATCCATCTCCAGACGCACGTCGAAGTTGCGGATGTTTTCCATGTGGCCGGTCAGGCTGCTTTCAAACAGGCGGCGGGTCCCCGCGTCCTCGCGCCGGAGGATGAGGCTTTCGACCTTGAGCTCCTCCAGGGTGATGGCGGTGCGTCCGGCCAACTTGTGCTGGGGCGACATCACTACGCACAGGTAATCCAGGTCCAAAAGCTCGGTGTGGCAGTGCTTGAGGGATACCGATCCATCCACGATGGCGAAGTCCAGCTCATAGCTGCCCAGGCGGCTGCACAGCTGGTCCATGGTATCGGTGACGATGCTGATGTTGGTGTGGGGATGCGCGCCGCAATAGCTGCTGAACACCCGCCCGATGAGCGCCTCTCCGCAGCTGGGGGTGATGCCGACCGTGAAGTGGCGCAGCTGCTGCTTGACGTCCGCCAGGGCGCGGCGGGCGCTGTCGCTGATGGCCTCCAGCCGGCGGGCGAATTTGATCAGCACCTCGCCCTCCGGAGTCAACGTCAATTTTTTTTGATTTCGATAAAAAACTTTGATACCAAGTTCGTCTTCCAGCTGCCGAACATGATAGCTCACCGCCGGCTGGGACAGGGCCAGCAGCTCGGCAGCCTTGGTGTAAGATCCTTCTTTTACAACGCATAGGAGCGTTTTCAACTTTGGATCGATCATGCGTTTCCCCTCCCCGGTATGCTGCGAGACATCGGAGTAGAATCAAAAAAATGAATCATGTCATTCATTTTCATCATTTGATTTTATCACGTTTCACTGTTACAATCAAGCATCATCCGGCGGATGATGGACAATATGGTGGGAAGGGTGACAGACCATGAGGGATGTATTTTTGACGATCAGCCCCGCGGCCAGAGTGCTGGTGGCGGTGACGATTCTGTGGCTGGCAGGATTTTTGATGTCGCGCGTGACCAAGGTGCTCAAGCTGCCCAACGTTACGGGATACATCCTGGCGGGCGTGGCCATCGGTCCCTATGCGCTGGACCTGATTCCCGCCGACATCACCAGCGGGATGGAGTTTGTCACCGACATCGCACTGGCCTTTATTGCCTTTGGCGTGGGGCGCTACCTGCGCCTGGACCGGCTCAAGCAGCAAGGCTCAAAGGTGATCGTGCTCACGCTCATGGAGGCGCTGGTCACCGCAGCGGTGGTCACGACCTTCATGTTGGTGGTCTTTCATCTCTCCCTTCCCTTTTCGCTGCTGCTGGGTGCGATCGGCTCCGCCACCGCGCCTGCTTCCAGCCTGATGACCATCCGCCAGTACCGCGCCAAGGGCCCGTTCGTCAATACTTTGGTCCAGGTGGTGGCCATGGATGACGCGGTGGCCCTGCTGGCCTTCAGCGTGTGCGCCGCCATCGCTTCCGGCACGGAAACGCCGGTGGTGGACTGGCAGAGCGTGCTTACCCCGCTGGCGGTGAACGCAGGTGTACTGCTGGCGGCCTACCTGCTGGGCAGGCTTTTGTGCGTGCTGCTTGACGGCCGTTCCTCGGACCACCGGCTGGTGCTGACGTGCGCGTTCGTATTCTTCATCGCGGCGGGTTGCGCCGCGCTGGACGTATCGCCCCTGCTGGGATGCATGCTGCTGGGCGCCACGTACGTCAACGTGCGCGGCGACAAGACGCTCTTTAAGCAGGTCAGCCGGGTCACGCCTCCCATCAATGTCATGTTTTTTGTCTTGAGCGGCATGCACCTGGACCTAAGTGCCCTCACCACTGTGGGCATCATCGGCGCGGCGTACTTCGCGGTGCGCATCGCGGGCAAGTTTCTGGGCTCCTGGCTGGGCGCGCGCATGACGGGTATGCCGGTCGGGGTGCGGCGTTATCTGGGCCTGGCGCTGATTCCGCAGGCAGGTGTGAGCATCGGCCTGGCCGTGCTGGCGCAGCGCATCTTGCCGGAGGAATCCGGCGCGCTGCTGAGCACGATCATCCTCTCGTCCTCCGTGCTCTATGAGATGATCGGGCCAGTGTGTGCACGCAAGGCGCTGTTCCTCTCCGGCGCGGTGCCCGGTGTGCAGGGCGCCTCCCTGGCGGAGGGTGAGAAAGCGGTCAAGGCCGATAAGATGGCGGAAAAGCCCGTCAAGGCCGATAAGAACCAGAAAGCCGACAAGGCGGCGAAGTCCGACAAGGCCGCGAAGTCCATGAAGGCGCAGCGCGACGGCAAGGAAAGCGAGAAGCCCGCCGCCAAGAAAAACAAAAAAGCCGTCCCGGACGGACGGCCCATGCCGCTGCCCGAACTCCAGCCGAAAATCCGCTGGGCAGGCGGGAGCCAGCGGATGTGGGCCATCCGGCGGGAGCAGGGCAGCTTCCATCGGAGCTAAAGAGCGCGGCGCGGTTTCCTCATGGAAACCGCGCCGCCGCTTTTACCGGTAGACGATGCGCGCGCCAAACGGCGACAGCGACAGCTTCGCCAGCTTGAAGCACTGCATCCCGAAGGGAATGCCTACCACCGTCAGGCACAGAAGCAATCCGTTCAGGGTGGCGGCAAGGGCCAGCCACAGGCCGCTCACCAGCAGCCAGATCACGTTCATCAGAAAGGAAGGAACGCCGCCGCCGGCCTCCACGTCCCGTCCGAATGGACAGAACCACAGCGCCGCCAGCTTGAAGCACTGGCGTCCCACCGGGATGCCCACGATGGTCACGCTCCACAACAGCCCCGCCAGCAGCCAGCCGATTCCCTGCCACAGGCCCGCAAACAGAAACCAGACCACATTGCCCAAAAAGTTCATCATTTCTCACCCCGCATCAGTATAGCACCGGGAAGGGGCAAAAAAAGCGGTCTTTCCTTTTCTAATGAAAGCCTCATGCTTTTCCAACCAAAAAGCGCCGCGGGAAACCGACGTTCCCCGCGGCGCGGCATTTCTGCGTTACAGGCTTTCCATCGTCTGGGCGAT
>DGYFI06202__coassemble_1622_pt1 | contig 9743 bp, 9 predicted proteins | sample DGYFI06202__metabat2_low_PE_001 | metagenome-assembled genome bin DGYFI06202
CCAGATCTGCTCGCCGGTGGCGGGATCCAGCCCCGCGATGCGATTGCCACCGGCGATCAGCACCTGATCCTTCGTACGCACCGGACCGGCCACCACCGCGCCGCCCGTGGCCATGGCGGAAAAGAGCTGGATGAGCAGAACGTTGATGCTGTCCACCAGTGAAATGGCGCTCACCGCGCTTTCCGACACGGTGCTGACCATGACGGTATCGGCCATGCCGATAAAGAGCGCAAGAAACTGCTCGATCACCAGAGGGATGATCAGCCTGCGCAGGTCCTGCTCCGAAAACATCCGTTCCTCAATGCCCCTGTTCGCTGGAAACACCTTCCCGCTTTGCTTTGGTATGCTTTTTGCCAAGCGCACCCAGGTTTTCCGCGACCGTCAGGGCCGCGCCCGCGAGGATGCTTAAATAATAGGTTGAAAACCGCCAGATCAGCAGCGCCACAAAGAGCTGCGCGTCGGGGAAGATTCCCCGGAACAGGACCGCAAACCCGCCTTCCTGCGCGCCGCTGGCCCCCGGCAGGGGCGTGTAGCTGGCGCCGATGTAGAGCAGCACCCCCATCGTGATCAGCTCGCCCGCCGATATGCCCGAAAGCCCGAAAGCGTTGTAGATGGCGATGATCGTCAGCATCAGCGACATGAGCTGCCCCAGGGCGATCAGGCACTGGATCAGCACATCCCGCGGATGGCGGATGACCAGATGCACGCTGCTGACGAAGCTTTCGCAGTGATTCTCCCATTTCTGGCGCGAGGCGTCCGGGTCCTTGCACAGGCGCACGCGCACGCCCACGCGGATGCACTTGTCGATCACCCAGCGCACGGCGCGCCGGCTGATCGCCATGAGCGCCACCATCCCGATGGAGAAGAAGTTGACCACATAGCCCATGAGGATGAACCACTTGCTGCCCTGCGTATGCGCGTCCACAAATCCGGCGTTCGCAATCCACAGCACCGCGCCGGTCACCAGCAGCACCACCTGAAAGACGATGAACTTGACCGCCATGCCCGAGCCGCTCACGCCCACGCTCACGCCGTATTTGTGCAGGCAGTACATCTCCATGGGCTGGCCGCCTGTGGCGCCGGGCGTGACATTGCAGTAGTAAACCCCCGTCATGGCCGCCCGCAGGCTCTGCCTGAGGCGGATCGGGCAGCCCTGCATCCTCAAAAAGTGATGGATGGCCAGCGCGTCAGTGAGCACATAGAGTATCCAGCTCATCAGGCACAGCGCCAGATACGCGGGGCTCATGGTACGCAGGGCGCCGCCCAGCGCCTCCAGGTCGTTGCCGCTGAAGCCCACATAGAGCACCACGCCCAACGTGATGAGCAAAAACAGAAAGCTCAGCAGCCTCTCCGCGTTCGGTTTGTTTTTCTTCATATAATGCTCCCGTTCCCCAGAGTCGGCGGCCATCCCGCCGTGCGTAGTATAGCATAGTTCGCCGGGTGAGGCAATGCGGACCGGTTTTTTCGGCAAAGAATGCGCCCGAAAAAACCGGTCCCTCCCCCTTGACAGAAGGGTGGGATGCGATTATACTACCAATTCGAAAATGAATTTCATTTTCATTTCAACTGCAATCAAGAAGGAGGCGCGCGCCATGTCGCAGCGCGGCACCTATCAGACCCGGCAGCAGGAGGCGGTGTGCGCGCTGTTCGCCTCCCGGCCGGAAGAATGCCTCACTGCCGAGGAAGCCTACCAGGCGCTTTTCAGGGCCGGTTCGGACGTGAGCAAAACCACGGTGTACCGTGCCATTTCACGGCTGTGTCAGGCAGGCCGCCTGCGGCGCTACGCCCCCCACGAAAGCGGGGAAGCCGCCCGCTACCAGCACAGCCCCTGCACGGAGAGCCACCTGCACATCCGCTGCGTACACTGCGGGGCGCTGGCGCACCTGCACTGCGACGAAGTGGAGGCCTTTGCCCGGCATCTGGGCCAGCACCACGGCTTCACCCTGGACGAAAGCCAGACCATCCTGTACGGCTTGTGTCAGGCCTGTCAGGAAAAAAACGCGAAATGAGGAGCTCCATGAAATTCATCCGTCATCTGCTTGCATTCCTTTGCTGTGTGGCGCTGCTGTGCCCGCCCTGCGCCGCCCCTGCCCTTGCGTCGGAGGAGACGCTGTCCGTCGTGTGCACGATCTTCCCCGCCTACGACTTCGCCCGCCAGCTGGCGGGCGATACGGCGCAGGTGCGCCTGCTGCTGCCCCCCGGCAGCGAAAGCCACAGCTATGAGCCCTCGCCCAGGGACATCATCGACATCCAGGAGGCCGATCTGTTTCTCTATGCCGGCGGGGAGAGCGACAGCTGGGTGGACGGCATCCTCGCCTCCATGGGCGACGACGCGCCCCGCGCCTTCCGCCTGACGGACTGCGTGACGCTTCTGGCCGAGGAAACCTCCGCCAGCATGGAAGCGGAGGAGCGCGACCACGGCGAGGAAGCGGCGGAAATGGATGAGCACGTGTGGACCTCGCCCAAGAACGCAATGCTCATCGTAGCGCAGCTGTGCGATACGCTGTGCGAGATCGCACCCCAGAACGCGCAGGTGTATGAGGAGGCGCTCTCGGCCTATCTGACCGAGCTTGAGGCGCTGGACGCGGCCTTTGAGGAGACCGTGGCAAACGGCAAGCGCGACCTGATCGTCTTTGGCGACCGTTTCCCCTTCCGCTATTTCGCGCATGACTACCATCTTCGCTACGATGCGGCCTTCCCCGGCTGCAGCGAGGACAGCGAGCCCAGCGTGCGCACGGTGATCTCGCTGGTGGAGACGGTGCGTGCCGAAGAGGTGCCGGTCATCTTCTACATCGAATTTTCCAGCCGCAAAACCGCCGACGTCCTGGCCGAAGAAACCGGCGCGAATGAGCTTCTGTTCCACAGCTGCCACAACGTATCGGCCGAGGAGCTGGAGGACGGCGCCACCTATCTGTCCCTGATGTGGAACAACGTGGCGGCGCTGAAGGAGGCGCTTAACTGATGGCGCTGATCACCTGTGAAAAGGCGGCCTTCGCCTATGAGGGCCGCGTGGTCGTGGACGCGCTGGACCTGGCGGTGGAGCGGGGCGAATACCTGTGCATCGTGGGTGAAAACGGTTCGGGCAAGAGCACGTTGGTCAAGGGGCTTTTGGGGCTGATTCAGCCGGTGAGCGGCCGCGTGCGCTACGGCGACGGCCTCAAGCGGACCGAGATCGGCTATCTCCCCCAGCGCACCGACGTGCAAAACGACTTTCCCGCCTCCGTGTGGGAGGTCGTCACCAGCGGCTGCCGGGGCCGCGGGCCGTTTCTCACCCGCGCCATGCGCCAGACCGCCCTGGAGAACATGGCGCTGATGGACATTTCCGGCATCCGGGACCAGAGCTTCATGCGCCTGAGCGGCGGGCAGCAGCAGCGCGCCCTTCTCGCCCGCGCCCTGTGCGCCACGCGCAGCCTGTTGCTCCTGGACGAGCCGGTGGCGGGCCTTGATCCTGTGGTGACGCGGGAGCTCTACGAGGTGATCGCCATGCTGCGCCGCAAGCGTGGGCTGACCGTGGTGATGATCTCCCACGACGTAGCCGCGGCGCTTGCCTATGCGGACCGCATTTTGCACATGGCGCACGGCGCGACCTTCCTGGGTACGCCGGAGGCCTACCGGCAGTCCTCCCTGGGCATGGCCTTTGCGGGAGGTGAAACGCATGCTTGAAATGCTTTCCACCATGTTCAGCTATCAGTTTATGGTGCGGGCGCTCATCGTGGGCGTGCTGGTGTCGCTGTGCGCGGCGCTGCTGGGCGTAAGCCTCGTGCTCAAGCGCTATTCCATGATCGGCGACGGCTTGAGCCACGTGGGCTTCGGCGCGCTGGCGGTCGCCACGGCCCTGGGCATGGCCCCCATGGCGGTGACCATTCCGGTGGTGGTTTTGGCTGCCTTTCTTCTGCTGCGCCTGAGCAGCACCGGCAGGCTCAAGGGCGACGCGGCCATCGCCATGATCTCCACCGGCTCGCTGGCCGTGGGCGTGATCGTGCTGTCGCTAAGCACCGGCATGACCAGCGACGTCAACAATTACCTTTTTGGCAGCATGCTGGCCATGAGCGAAGGCGACGTGACCCTGAGCCTGATTCTGGGTGCGGCGGTGCTTACGCTGTTTGTGCTGTTTTACCGCCGCATTTTTTCCGTCACCTTTGACGAAACTTTTGCCCGCGCCACGGGCGGACACGCCGAGGCCTGCAACATGCTGCTGGCGCTGCTCACCGCCGTAACCATCGTGCTGGGCATGCGGGTGATGGGCACCATGCTGATTTCCAGCCTGATCATCTTCCCGGCCCTGACCGCCATGCGCGTGTGCCGCAGCTTCAAAAGCGTGACGCTTTGCGCCGCGGCGGTATCGGTGGTCTGTTTCTTCATGGGCCTGTGCGCAAGCTATCTGCTTTCCACCGCCGCCGGGGCCACGGTGGTGGTGGCCAACATCCTGGCGTTTCTGGCCTTTGCCGCCGTGGGTCGGCTCCGCGGCTGAAGCTGCATCACAAAAGGCGTTTGGAAACCCTTGCGGGTCCAAACGCCTTTTTGCGTGGTTTCGTCAGGGCGTGGGCAGGTGCAAAAACGCGGCCATCACGCCCGTGAGGCGCTCGGCCTCTTCACGGGTGGACATTTCGCAGAAGATGCGGATGCGCGGCTCCGTGCCGCTGAATCTTGCGATGAGCCAGCCGTTTTCAAAAAGCACCTTGCAGCCGTCCATATAATTGGTGCCCTTCACCGGCACGGGGAAATCCGGCAGCTTTTGATCCACCATGAGCAGCTTGTTGAGCCGCTCCTTCGTCTCTTCGTCGAACGGCCAGTCGCGCTCGGTCATGTAGGCGGTGCCAAACTCGTCGTAGATCTCCCGCATCAGGGCGCTCATCTTCTGCCCGGTCACGCTGAGCATCTCCACCAGCAGCGTGGCGGCATAGATGCCGTCCTTGCCGTTGATGTGTCCGCGCACGGTCAGCCCGCCACTGCTCTCGCCGCCGATGACGGCGTTGTGCTCGCGCATGCCGGCGGAGATGTGCTTGAAGCCCACCGGCACTTCGTAGCAGGTTTCGCCAAACGCCGCCGCCACGCGGTCCAAAAGGTGGGTGGTTGCGAGGTTTCGCACGGCGGGACCATGCCAGCCCTTGTACTTGAGCAGGTAATAGTACAGCAGCACCAGAATCTGGTTGGGATGGACAAAGCGTCCCTCGTCGTCGATGATGCCCAGTCGGTCGGCGTCGCCGTCGGTGGCGATGCCGAGGTCCGCGTGCTGCTCCAGCACCGCAGCCCGCAGCGCGCCCAGCGTCTGCACATTCGGCGCGGGCAGGCGACCGCCGAAGAGCGTGTCGTGCCGCTCATGGATGACGTTGACGTCGCAGCGGGCGGTGAGCAAAATGGTTTGCAGCGACGTGCGGCTCACGCCGTACATCGGGTCGAGGATGATATGCAGGTCGCGGCTTCGGATGGCGTCCATGTTTACCCCACGGATGATGGCATCCAGGTACGGGTTTTGCGGGTTGATCTCCTGCACCAGCCCCGACGCCACGGCCTTTTCATAGGGAACGATGCGGATCTCGCCCTCGTCCACACGGTTGGCGGCGTCGCCCAGCTCGTTGGTCACGGCCTCCTCCGCGTCGCGCCCGCCCTTGGTGAACACCTTCACACCGTTGTAAATCGCGGGGTTATGGCTGGCGGTAACCGCCATGCCATAGGCCAGGCCATAATACTGGACCGTAAACATGATCAGCGGCGTAGGCGCCTCGCGGCTGATAAAGAGCACGTGAATGCCCTCCCCCGCCATGACCTCCGCGGCCCACTGCGCCGCCTCGCGGCTCAAAAACCGGCGGTCGTAGCCGATGCAGAAGCTCTTGTCCTGAACGTCCTCCGCCTTGATGCGCAGGGCCAGGGCCCGCATGAGCTTCTGAATGTTGAGCTTGGTAAATCCGTCGCCGATGATGGCGCGCCATCCGCCCGTACCGAACGAAATCATCTGCAAGGAACCTCCGTTTCACAAAAAATACCGTTTCTATTGTATCACGCAGCATCGGCCAAGTAAAGCGCCGCTTGCCAATCATCTGCGTTTCTGCTATGCTGGATGTGCGCGGACAACCCTCCGCGCAGGAGGCAATTATGCGTTTACAAAAGTATCTGGCATCGTGCGGCGTGGCGTCGCGGCGCGCGGCCGAAAAGCTGATGGCCGACGGGCGCGTGACCGTGGACGGGCAGGTGGTCAGCCAGATGGGCGCGCAGGTGGAGCCTGACCAGGACGTGCGTGTGGATGGCCGCCCGGTCCGGCCGGAGGCGGAAAAGCGCTACATCATGTACCATAAACCTGCCGGGGAAGTGACCACCGTGACCGACCCGGAGGGGCGGAGCACGGTTCTGGACAAGTTCCGCGATTTTCCCGTGCGGCTCTATCCTGTAGGCCGGCTGGATTACGACAGCGAGGGCCTGCTGCTGCTGACCAACGACGGGGATCTGACCGAGCGCATGCTCCATCCCTCGCGCGAGGTGGAAAAGGTGTATCTAACACGCGTGAGCAACCAGGTCACGCCCGAGGAGGCTCGCCGGCTGGAAAACGGCGTGATGGTGGACGGCCGCCGCACTGCGCGTGCCAAGGTGAAGCTGCTGTCCGTCAAGCCCCTCTATACCGACATGCTGGTCACCATCCACGAGGGGCGCAACCGGCAGGTGCGCAAGATGGTGGAGCAAGTGGGGCATCAGGTGGTGCTGCTGCGGCGCATCCGCTTCGGCCCGCTGAAGCTGGGCGACCTGCCGCGGGGCATGTGGCGCGAGCTGACCCCGGAGGAGCTTTCCAGCCTCAAGGCGCTGTAACAGACTTTGCCTGTGGGAATGGTCCGTTTTTTGTGATATCATGGCGGAGCGCAGGGCTTTTCCCGTCTTTTGAAGAAGCCCCGTCGAAAGGTTTATCATCATGACAAACGTATTTGATCACTGGCAGGCGCAAAAACCGGCGCTGCGCACCGCGCTGGAAGAGCAGACCGATCTGGCGGGCGCGGCGGACCAGGTGCGTCACGCCCTTTTGCAAACCGAACAGAACGCCCTGGCTGAAATGACCGACGATGTGCTCAGGCAGCAGGCGGGCGTTTTGATGAGCCTGCTCAAAACCTCGGTGGGCCTTGTGGACTGCCAGGCGTCCGCGCAGGTGTGGACGCCGCGCCGGCAGGCGGACAAGCCTGCCACACGCGCCGGCATCGCGCTGTGGAGTGCGGCGCTGCTGATACAGCTTGTGTTGGGAGGCTATTGCTACCTCAAGGGCCTGACGCCGGGCTGGCTTTTTGCGCTGGCGGCGCTTCTGGTGGGCGCATGGGCACTTGTGCGCGAGCGCTGTCGTCCCCCTGCGCCGGAGGACGAGCTGCGCGTAATCCTGAAACCCGATGCGGAACGCCTGCTCGCGCTGATGGACCGGCAGATGCGCGCCATCGACCGCTCGCTCAACGACCTTGCCTACCTCAACGAGCAGCTGCGAGGCGGTCCGCAAGCCGCCGACGCCTCCACGCTGGCGCGCGCCGCCGACCTGATGGAGGCGCTCTACGAGTGCGACGGCGAGGTGCGCGAAGCGGCAGGCGAAGCCGCGCGCAGGATGCTGGCCGGGATGGGCCTGGGCGCGCTGGACTACACCGAAGAAAACCGCCGGCTGTTCAACGCCCTGCCCAGCAAATCCGAAACGCGCACGCTGTCGCCCGCCATCGTGTCCTTGGAGGACCGGCGGCTGCTCAGGCGCGGCACGGCCGCCGTGCGCACGGACGCCGCGTGAGCGCGAAAGGTGAATGGATATGCGATATATCGGCTTTGACATGGGCGACGGCGAAAGCGCCGTCGCCGCCTTTGAACGCGGCTCGCTGATCGAGCCGGTCATCCTGCCCGTGTGCGGAAGCGCAAGCCTGCTAAGCGCCGTGGGCCTTCTGGGCGGTGAAATCGTCGTGGGCGACCGCGCCCTGACCGACGCGCTGGCCCAGGAGCTTAGCGTGCGTTTCAAGAGCCGCTTTACGACCGACCCCGCCAGCTACGAGGATGTGGTGCGCTTTGTCCGGGGCGTGTTGAGCGACCTGCGCCAGTCCGGCGCGTTTCGTCCGGACGACCGTTTCGTGGTGGGCTGCCCGGCGGGCTGGAACACGGCCGCCCGCGCGCGCTACCGCGACCTGCTGGTGCGCGCGGGGATGGAGAACCCGCAGGTGGTTTCGGAATCGCGCGCGGCGTTCCTCTATGCCAAGTACGCACGCACCGTGGCGCTGGATGTGGACGTGCTCAATGAAAGCGCGCTGGTGGCGGACATCGGAAGCTCCACGCTGGATTTTGCCTACATCGTGGACGGGCGCGAAACCGGCGTGGGCACCTTTGGCGAAACGGCGCTGGGCGGCGGCATTCTGGATGCGGCGCTGCTTCGCCGGGCGGTGGAGCGCAGCCGCGACCGCGCGGCTCTGCGCGCCGTGCTTTCGGAAAGCCGCAGCTGGTACAGCTATCTGGAAATCGAGGCGCGCCGCCTCAAGGAGGAATACTTTACCCGGCTGGCCGCCGAGGCCGCGCCGGTGGTCAAAAAGACGCTTCGCGTGTGCTACGACGGCGTGCAGCGCCTGACGCTCCAAATCGATAACGAAGAAGCCTCCCATCTGGTGGACGATCCCCTGCCGGAGCTGGACGGGCGCTCCTTTTCGCAGGCCGTGTCGGAGGCGCTGGCCAACGCCGCCCGCCTCACGGCGGAGCGTCCGCCCCGGCTGCTGCTTCTGACCGGCGGCGCGTCGCGCATGCCGTTTTTCCGCGAGGCATGCCAGGAGGCGTTCCCGGACGCCGTCGTGGTCAGCTGCCCGGAGCCGGAGTTCTCCATCGCCAAGGGCCTGGCTTACGCAGGCTGGGTGGATGAAAATCTGCGCGCTTTCCGCCAGGCCATCCGCGAGGAGATCACCGACGCGCGCGTAAGCGCCATTGCCGCCGAGGCCCTGCCCGCGCTGATCCCGTCGGTGGCGAGGCTGCTGTGCGATCTGATTCTGGACGAGGCGGCCATCCCCATCGCACAGCAGTGGAAGCGCGGGGACATCCGCACGCTGGGCGAAATGAACGACCGCATCGCCGCGCGCGTGGAGCGGCTTCTCTCTTCGCCCCTGGCGGAAGAGACGCTCGCGCCCGCCGTGCGGGTATGGCTTTCCTCGCTCACGGACCGGCTTCAGGCCATGGTGGACCCTATCTGCGACCGCTTCGAGGTTCCCCGCCGGCAGATGCGCCTGGACCTGACCGCCACAGGCGCGGCGGACGTGCGCCTTGAGCCGGGCAGCTGGATGGGCCTTTCGCTGGCATGGGTGGTGCTGGGTGTGATCGTGAGCGTGGCGGCGGGCCTGCTCTGCGGCGGCGGCGGCATCGCGCTGATCGCCACGGGGCCGCTGGGTTTTGTCGCGGGGGTGGCCGTGGGCGCGGCTGCTTCGCTGCTGGGGTGGAGCGCGGTATCCGGGGCGCTGATGCGCGCCGACGTGCCTCTGGTACTCCGGCGGGTCAACCTGGAAACGCGCTTGCGGAGCGAAACGGTGCGCCGTGAGCTGCGCCAGAAGCTGACCGTCAGCCTCTCCGACGAGGCGGGACCGTTTTCCACACAGGTGGTGGAAGGATTTTCGCGCTCCTTCCGAGGGTATGTCTACTCCATCGCACAGGCGGCGGAAATTCCCATCGCCTAGCGCGCAAAGGCGGCGAAATTTCGCCAAAACCCTTGACAGCGCACGGGTTTTATGATAATTTTATTCGGTAAGCCGCTCAAGCGGGGTTTTGAAGTG
>DGYFI06202__coassemble_1638_pt1 | contig 9692 bp, 10 predicted proteins | sample DGYFI06202__metabat2_low_PE_001 | metagenome-assembled genome bin DGYFI06202
AAAAAATGTTCGCCTTTTTTCTTTACAAAGCGCCTAACCTGGTGTATCATAAGCAGGTCCCTTTGGTTTTTTATGTCGATTACAGGAGGATGGAACGCAATGAAGAAGCTCGTAAGCATGCTGCTGGCGCTGTGCCTGGTTCTGGGCGTGACCGCCGCGAGCGCCGCGGTTCCCGCGGGGGAGATCAAGGTGGGCTACATCTGCATCGGTGACGAAAACGAAGGCTATTCCGCCAACCACATCAATGGCCTCAAGGCTGCTCAGGAAGCCCTGGGCATCAGCGAGGACCAGGTGATGATCAAGTACAACATTCCCGAAACCGAAGCCGCTTACGAGGCTGCGGTTGACCTGGCCGAAAACGGCTGCGACATCATCTTTGCCACCAGCTTTGGCCAGGAGAGCTATGTGTTCCAGGCCGCTGCCGAATATCCCGACATCCAGTTCTGCCACGCGACCGGCACCGCCGCCAGCGCCAGCGAGCTGACCAATGTCCACAACTACTTCACCGCCATCTATGAGGCCCGCTATGTCAGCGGCGTGGTGGCCGGCATGAAGCTCAACCAGATGATCGAAGATGGCACCATCACCGCCGAAACCGCCAAGATCGGCTATGTGGGCGCCTTCCCCTTCGCTGAGGTGATCTCCGGCTACACCAGCTTCTTCCTGGGCGCCCGCAGCGTGTGCCCCTCCGCCACCATGGAGGTGCGCTACACCAACAGCTGGTCCGACATGGCGCTGGAGAAGGAGACCGCCGAGGCCCTGATCGCTGACGGCTGCGTGCTCATTTCCCAGCATTCCGACACCGTGGGCCCCGCCACCGCCTGTGAGGCGGCCGGCGTGCCCATCGTGGGTTACAACATCTCCATGATCCCCACCGCTCCCACCCAGGCCCTGACCTCCGCCGCCTGCAACTGGGGCGCCTATGTGACCTATGCCATCCAGTGCGTGATCGACGGCACCGAGATTCCCAAGGACTGGTGCCATGGCTACTCTGACGGCGCGGTGCACATCACCGAGCTCAACGAGGCCGCCGTGGCCCCCGGCACCGCCGAGAAGGTGGCCGAGGTGGAAGCCGCGCTCAAGGACGGCACCCTGCATGTGTTCGACTGCTCCACCTTCACCGTGAACGGCGAGGAACTGACCACCTACACCACCGCCTACGGTCTGGAAGGCAACGAGATGGTTTCCGACGGCTACTTCCATGAGTCCGAGGTGCGCAGCGCTCCCTACTTCGATATCATCATCGACGGCATCAACGCGGTCGTCGAGCAGTAAGCGCCGGCAACGGCTCCGCCCTGCTGCCCGCAAGGGCAGCGGGGCGTTCTTTCATTCCATTCATAACAACCCGGAGGGAGAAACCTTGCAATCCAACGCAATGATCGAGATGCGCGGCATCACCAAGCATTTCGGCTCGGTGGTTGCCAATGAAAACGTGGATCTGACCGTGCGCCGCGGCGAAATTCTAAGCGTGCTGGGCGAGAACGGCAGCGGCAAGACGTCGCTGATGAATATGCTGGCCGGCATTTACTTTCCGGACGCAGGCCATATCTATGTGGAGGGCCGCGAGGTGGTCATCCGCTCGCCCAAGGACGCCTTCGCTTTGGGCATCGGCATGATTCATCAGCATTTTAAGCTGGTGGACGTGCTGACCGCGGCCGAAAACATCATTCTGGGCCTTCCGGGAAAGCTGCGGTTGGACATGCGGGAGGTGGAGCGCGACATCCGCGCCCTGACCGAAAAGTACGGCTTTGAAATGGACCTGCATGAAAAGATCTATGAAATGAGCGTGTCGCAGAAGCAGACGGTGGAAATCGTCAAGATGCTCTATCGCGGCGCAAACATTTTGATTCTGGACGAACCCACCGCCGTTCTCACCCCCCAGGAGACGGACCGGCTGTTCCAGGTGCTGCGCAACATGCGCGATCAGGGGCACTCCATCATCATCATCACCCATAAGCTCAACGAGGTCCTGAGCCTGAGCGACCGCGTGGCCGTGCTGCGCAAGGGTCATAGCGTCGGCTCGATTCAGACCTCCGAAGCCACGGAAAAAAGCCTGACCGAAATGATGGTGGGCAGGCGCGTGGATTTGAACATCGAACGCCCCCAGCCCGTCAACCCCCGCCTCAAACTGAAGGTGCGCGATGTGACGGTGGTGAACGACGAGGGTCGCGAGGTGCTCTCTCACGCCGCCTTCGAGGCCTATACCGGCGAAATCCTGGGCGTGGCGGGCATTGCGGGCAGTGGCCAGAAGGAATTGCTGGAGGCCATCGCGGGCCTGCAGCCGCTCAAGAGCGGCTCCATCGAATACACCAACCGCAAGGGCCACGTCAAGGAGCTCACCCGCATGACTGCCGAGGAGATCCGCGAAATCGGCATCCGCCTGGCCTTTGTTCCGGAGGACCGCCTGGGCATGGGGCTGGTCGCTTCCATGGGCATGACGGGCAACATGATGCTGCGCAGCTACAAGCGCGGCCGGGGATTCTTCTCCGAGCGCAAGCAGCCGCGCACGCTGGCCGAGCATATCATGCGCGAGCTGGATGTAGTTACCCCCGGCGTGGAATGGCCCGTGGGCCGCATGAGCGGCGGCAACGTGCAGAAGGTGCTGGTCGGGCGCGAAATCGCCTCTTCCCCGCAGGTGCTGATGGTGGCGTATCCCGTGCGCGGGCTGGATATCAACTCGTCGCATACCATCTACCGCCTGCTCAATGAACAGAAGAAGAACGGCTCCGCCGTCATCTGCGTGGGCGAGGACCTGGATGTGCTTCTGGCGCTGTGCGACCGCATCCTGGTGCTGGCCGACGGCCATGTGAGCGGCACGGTGGACGCGCGCGACGCCACCAAGGAGCAGATCGGCCTGATGATGACCAATCACGACGCAAAGGAGGCACAGCCATGACCGGCGCAAAGGAACCCCTGATGCATATCGTCAAGCGCGACGGCGTATCGCTGGGCCGGGCCATGCTGGTGCGGCTGGTCGCGCTGGTATTTGCTCTGCTGGTATGCGCGGCCATCATCTTTGGACTGACCGGCATGAACCCGCTGAACGTCTATGCGGGCATCTGGGACGGCGCGGTGGGTACCAACCGCCGCATGTGGGTCACGTTCCGCGACGCCGCCATTCTTTTGTGCGTGGGCTTTGCCGTGCTGCCCGCCTTCCGCATGCGCTTTTGGAACGTGGGCGCGGAAGGTCAGGTGCTGGTAGGGGCGATGGCCTCCGCCGCCATCATGATTTACGGCAAGAATTGGCCCGCATGGGCGCTTTACGCGCTGTGCCCCGTGGCGGGCGTGGCTGCGGGCTTGATCTGGGGCGTGATTCCCGCGTTCTTCAAGGCGCGGTGGAATACCAATGAAACCCTGTTCACCCTCATGCTCAACTACATCGCCACCCAGCTGGTATCCTTCGCCATCGTGTTTTGGGAAAACCCGCGCGGCTCCAACCACGTAGGCCTGATCAACAGCCAGGGCAAGGAAGGCTGGCTGCCTTCCATCGGCACCAACAGCTACCTGCTGCCCATTCTGATTGTGCTGGCGCTCATGGTGGGCCTGTATGTCTATATGCAGTTTTCCAAGCAGGGCTATGAGATCGCCGTGGTGGGCGAGAGCGAAAACACCGCGCACTATGCGGGCATCAATGTGGGCCGGGTCATCATCCGCACCATGGCCATCTCCGGCGGCATCGGCGGATTGGCGGGTTATCTGCTGGCCACGGGCGTGGGCCATACCATCTCCACGGGCCTTGCCGGCGGGCGCGGCTTCACGGCCATCGTGGTGGCGTGGCTTGGTAAGCTCAATCCCTTTGCCATGCTGCTGGTGGCGTTCTTCCTGGTGTTTATGGAAAAGGGCGCCATCCAGATCGCCACGCAGTTCAGCCTCAATGAAAACGCCAGCGACATCCTCACCGGCGTGATCCTGTTCTTCATTCTGGGCTGCGAGTTCTTCATCAACTACCGTGTGGAGCTGCGCCACCATGCGCGTGAGGAGGTCAAGGCATGAACCTGATCGTTGTGTTTCTGCAAAAGGCCATCGCGCAGGGCATTGCCATCCTGTACGGCGCGAATGGCGAGATCGTAACGGAAAAAAGCGGCAACCTGAACCTGGGCGTGCCCGGCATGATGTACATGGGCGGCGTGGCCGGGCTGATGGGCGCGTTTCTCTATGAAAACAGCGTGGAAAGCCCCGTGCCCTTCGTCGGCATGATGATCGCGCTGATATGCGCGCTGGTGTGCTCGGGCCTGGGCGCGCTGATCTACAGCGTGCTCACCATCTCCCTTCGGGCCAACCAGAACGTGACCGGCCTGGCGCTGACCACGTTCGGTATGGGCTTTGGCAACTTCTTCGGCGGTTCGCTGTCCAAGCTGGCGGGCGGCGTAGGGCAGATTTCTACGCAGGCCACGGCCAGCGCGTTCCGGGCCAAGATTCCGGTGCTCAGCACGCTGCCCGTGGTGGGCGAGGTGCTGTTCAGCTACGGATTTTTGACCTACTTTTCCATCGTGCTCACCGTGGTACTGAGCTGGTTTCTCTACCGCACCCGCAAGGGGCTCAACCTGCGCGCCGTGGGCGAAAACGCCGCCACCGCCGACGCGGCGGGCGTGAACGTGACCGCCTACAAATACCTGGCCACGCTGGTGGGGGGCATGCTGGCGGGTCTGGGCGGATTGTATTTCGTGATGGAATATACCGGCGGCACCTGGGTCAACAACGGCTTTGGCGACCGTGGATGGCTGGCCATCGCGCTGGTGATCTTCGCCCGCTGGCGGCCGCTGAACGCCATCTGGGGCAGCATCCTCTTCGGCGGGCTGTACATCCTCTATCTCTACATCCCCGGCCTGGACCGCAGCATGCAGGAGATTTTCAAGGCCCTGCCCTATGTGGTGACCATCGTGGTGCTGGTGATCACCAGCCTGCGCAAAAAGCGCGAGGACCAGCCCCCCATGAGCCTGGGCGTGGCCTATTTCCGCGAGGATCGAGGCTAAGCAAAGGAGCATACCGCATGACCATCATCGACACCCACGCGCATATCTATCCCGACGCCATCGCCCTCAAGGCGGCGCAGTCCACCGGAACCTTCTACGATATTCCCATGTGCCTGGACGGGACGCTCGGCCAGCTGATGGCCCATGGCGAGGCGGCGGGTGTTTCCCGCTTTCTGGTGCACAGCGTGGCGGTCACCCCCAGCCGCGTGCATTCCATCAACGATTATCTGATGCGCGTATCCGCCGAGCATCCGGACCGGCTGATCGGCTTTGGCACGCTGCACCCGGAGTATGAGGATGTGCCCGGCGAGCTCGACCGCATCAAGGCCGGCGGCCTGCACGGTGTGAAGCTGCACCCGGATATCCAGACCTTCCTGCTCGACGACCGCCGCTCGGTGGACATGTTCCGCGCGATGGCGGAGCGTGGTTTGCCCGCGCTGGTGCATACGGGGGATTTCCGCTATGCCTACAGCCAGCCTCAGCGCATGGCGCGCGTACTGGACCAGGTGCCGGACCTCAAGGTGATCTGCGCGCATCTGGGCGGCTGGTCGGTATGGAACGAGGCGTGGCGGGTGCTGGCCGGGCGGCCCAACGTGTGGGTGGATACCTCCTCCAGCCTGTACGCCCTTGAGCCGGAGGAGGCCGCGCGCATCATCCGCCGTTATGGCACGGACCGCGCTTTCTTCGGTACGGATTACCCCATGTGGGACCCGGAGGAGGAGATGGCGCGCTTCCTACGCCTGCCGCTGACGGACGGGGAGCGGGAGCGCATCTTCCATCTGAACTTTGAGGCGTTCCTGCGGGACCTGGGGTGAGGCTCATCCGTCCTGCTCGCGCAGGAACTCGCGCATCATATAGCCGGTTGTCTTGAGATAAAGGATATACCACCAGGCTTCATTGGTTTCGTCCAGCACCTCCACCACCTCGCCGATGGGCACGCGCGCGCGGATGACCGCGTCGCGAGAGGGCCTGCCGCGCAGGTTGACGGTCGAGCCGCGTTCGGCCCAGACCTCGGCCAGACGCGGGTCGGCGTCGGGCGGCGGCGCGGGCGTGGGCGGCTCGTCGGCGGCGTAGTCCACGGCGTTGAGCTCGCCCGCACAGTACCAGCGGGACAGATCGGTGTCGATGCGCACTGCGGGCGGCGTGGCATTGATGATCTTCAGCGGCCGCACGCTCACCACCAGGCCGATGTGGTAGTAATCATAGGGCAGGTTGGGATCGTAATACCGCCCGCCGGGCTTGTATTCCGCCTTCATGTGGCTGGTATCCTCGCGCGCCTTGAAAATGGCCATGCCCACGCGCAGCTGGCTGGCGCTGGTCACGCGCCGCACGTCATGGCAGTACACCCGGACAATGCGGTTGGAGCCGTGATAGATGCGCTCGCCGAACTGCTTGTAGGCGTAGACGAATGCGCCGGAGCAGTCGATGCCCGCCGGCCCGTTGGTTCCGGGGGAGGCGTAGGGCCAGCCCAGCATGGTATAGAAAACGTCCACCAGCTTGTTGACTGGGATCATATCGTTCCTTCCTTTCGTGCGCGGCTGCGCACGGTACAGGATATGCCCCGCGGCGCCGCGGGGTGCGAAAACGGGGACCGGACAAAATGTCCGGTCCCCCTTGCATGTGTACATCAAGCAGGCCTTACGGCCTCACGGCGCTGTCCACATAGCGGCTGCTGGTGCGCACCACAAAGTGACGCCGGCAGCCGTGCGCGCCGTCCGCGCCCTCGATGCGCAGGTCCTCCGGCAGGACGAAGCGTATCCGGGGCAGGGTGACGTCACGAGGGCTGCCGCCGCTGTGAGCGGACACGGTCATGGCGTGAAAGCCGCGCGCGTGCTCCCCGCCCATGCCGTCCACCTCATGAAGCGTGACGCCCACCGCAACGCGCTTGCCCGGGCACACGTTGCGCAGCACCAGGTTCACATCCAGAACACGGCCCGCGCCATCCTCGTTATGCTGGCTTTCGGCCACGGTGACCGCCTTGTTTTCCTCACAGGGTTCAAAATAGACGTGCGTTTCGCTGGCGTCCTGCCCGGCCTCGGCGCCCAGGCGCACGGCTGCGCCTTCGCCGATGATCGCGCAAGGCAGGCCTGGTTCGATGTTTGCCATCGTCGTTCCTCCTCCAAGGCATTGTTGCGGGCCTGATGCCCACATCATCAGTATACGGCGGCCCGGCGCGGAGGTGTGCGCCGGGGCGCGTTAAGAAAGCGGGCGAAACTGCAAGCGGAGAGGGCTGGCGTTTGGCCGTGCCATCCCGTATACTGGTATCAGCCTGAAAAAAGGGAGGAAGAGCGCATGAATCTGGGAAGCAATCTCTACAACGCGCGAAAAAAGAGCGGCCTGTCCCAGGAGGAAGTGGCCGAAAAGCTGGGCGTGAGCCGGCAGACGATTTCCAAATGGGAGACGGGCGAAACCTTGCCCGACATCCGCCAGGCCAAGCGGCTGGCAGGGCTCTACCGCCTGACGCTGGACGACCTGATCGCCTTTGACGCGGAGGTGGAGGAGATCGAGCGCACGATCGACAGCATCAGCGAGGAAACGCAGAAAAAGGTGGACTGGACCAAGGTGTGGGGGAAGCGCTACCCGGTGCTGACCACCTATCAGCAGCAGGTGAAGATCAGCGATTATGCCGGGCCTCTCCGCGAGCTTCTGGACCAGCTGAAACGGGAGTACGGCTACAGCGACGTGGACGCCTGCCTGGTGCTCAAGGATATTCTGGCCCATGTGTGGAACGACGGAGGCCGGCACGGACGGAAATAAAGCGATGGGGGAGGCGGCTGGGCCGCTTCCCCCAAACTTATTATGGTTTCAATCCAGCGCTTCCCAGGGCAGGTCCAGGTCCGGCCGGCCGAAATGGCCGTAGGCGGCGGTCTGCCGGTAGATGGGCCGGCGCAGGTCCAGCATGCGGATGATGCCGTCCGGGCTGAGGTCAAAGCGTTCCATCACCTCGTGGCTGAGCTGCTCGTCGGTGCGAACGCCCGTGCCGAAGGTATTCACCTGCACGCTGACGGGTTTTGCCACGCCGATGGCGTAGGCCAGCGCCACCTCGGCGCGCCGGGCCAGTCCCTCGGCCACCAGATGCTTGGCGACGTACCGGGCGGCATAGCAGGCGGAGCGGTCCACCTTGGAGGGGTCCTTGCCGCTGAACGCGCCGCCGCCGTGCCGCGCGTAGCCGCCATAGGTGTCCACGATGATCTTGCGGCCGGTCAGCCCGGTATCTGCGGCCGGTCCGCCGAGCACGAAGCGGCCGGTGGGATTGATATAGACCTTGGTGTGCGGGGTCCACAGCCGGGAGGGCACCGCTTCGCGGATGACCGCGTCCAGGAGCGACTTTTCGAGCTGCGTCCGGCCCACGCTTTCGTCATGCTGGGCCGAGAGCACCACCGTATCCACGGCTACGGGCGCGCCGTCCTCATAGACGACCGTGACTTGGCACTTGCCGTCCGGGCGCAGCCAGGGCAGCACGCCCTCCTTGCGCACCTGCGCCAGCCTGCGCGCCAGCCCGTGCGCCAGCGAGATGGGCAGAGGCATCAGCTCCGCCGTCTCGTCGCAGGCAAAGCCGAACATCATGCCCTGGTCGCCCGCGCCGGTGCTGGTTTCGCCGGCGTCGCGGGTTTCCAGGGCGCGGTCCACGCCCATGGCGATGTCCGGACTCTGGGCATGCACGGCGGTGAGCACCGCGCAGCTGTCCGCGCTGAACCCCAGATTTGCGTCCACATAGCCGATGTCGCGCAGAACCTGCCGCGCGATTTCGTCGATTGCCACGTAGGCGGTGGTGGTGATCTCGCCCATGACCTGCACAAGACCCGTAGTGGCGCAGGTTTCGCACGCCACGCGCGCCATGGGGTCGCGGGCCAGCAGCGCGTCGAGCACCGCGTCGCTGATCTGGTCGCACACCTTGTCGGGGTGCCCTTCGGTGACGGATTCGCTGGTAAAAAGGGTTCGCATACCGAAATTCTCCTTCCTGATATGAGCGGACCGGAGGAAGCGGGGCAAAGGACGCGGCGGGCAGGGCGTAAAAAACGCGCCTGCGGGCATTGCAGGCGCGAAAGAGGCTTTTTTCTACCTTATCTGCCAGCGTATGCACGCTGCGGGATTTGCCACCATGCATTTCTGCCGGTTGGCGGGTGTCATCGGGCCCGTCCCTCGACCGCTCTCTATAAGGTATTTGGTTGTCAATGTTATTGTATGGGTTTTTTCAGCCCGCGTCAATCCCTGCGGCAAAAAAACTTTCGGGGATCATCACGGCTCATCCGCGGCCGGCAAGGACGTTTCCCCGGGAAAGGCGGTCCCGTCGCCCGCGCCCAGCATCGCTGCCGCGTCGCCGCCCGCCTGGGTGACGCAGTCCGCCACGGCAGTCAAAATGGCGGTGCTGGTCACGGTCGCGCCGGCCACGGCGTCCACCGCGAGGGTCTGCCCCTCCACGATCAGATCGGGAAGGCCCTCGATGGCGGGCTCGCAGATGCCCGCGGTTTCGGAATGCTCAAGGATGGTGACGGAAGCGATTTGCGTTTCGTCAAAGATCACTTCCACGGTCATGCTTCCGCCGCTGCCTTGGGCCGTCGCCATATAGACGCCCGGAATGTAAAACGATTCGGCCAGCGCGGGCACGGCCGCCGCCAGCGCGCAAAGGCACAGCAGCATGGAAAGGAGCCGTCTGGACATGATAAATTCCTCCCTGGTATCGAAATGGGAATAAATGGTTAGCCGAAGCAAACCCGA
>DGYFI06202__coassemble_1645_pt1 | contig 9674 bp, 8 predicted proteins | sample DGYFI06202__metabat2_low_PE_001 | metagenome-assembled genome bin DGYFI06202
AGCAAGCAAGCAAGCAAGCAAGCAAGCAAGCAAGGGATAGGGCTGCCCGTTTTGAGGTAAGCCCCGGAAAAGAACAGCCATGGGACGCGCGCCGCTTTGGAAAAGGCGGGGCGCGTCCTTTTGTTGTGCGCGGAAGCGGGCGCACGGGCGCAGAAGGGAAGGAACGCGCGATGAAAAAGGGATTGCGGGGGCTGGCGTGCCTGCTGGCGCCGGCGGTGCTGCTGCTGGGGCTGCCGGCGGGCGCATCGGCGGAGACGTGGACGGCGATCTGGACGAGCGCCAGCGGCACTCCTTGGGAGGGCGCCGTCACAAACGGCTCGGTCATTCTTGTGGCGGAACGATATTCGTCCTTATATATCAACGGAGTTCTTGAAGGCGGCGGCCCGCTGGGCGATCTGGTCCTCCCGTCCGGAATTGATGATTTCTATAATAGTTTCGTCATTGCTGCGATGGCTTTCAGCGGCAATACGACGCTCACCTCCATCACAGCCTCCTCTGCAGCAATATCGATTCAGAATTATGCGTTTCAAGACTGCGCCAACCTGGTCTATGCCGATCTGTCCGCATCTACGATGGAATACGTCAACAGCGAAGTATTCAAGGGCCGCGCCTCCCTTGAAACCGTCACTTTGCCGCAGACCATAACGGAAATTCATGGGGAGGCTTTCAAGGACTGCACCAGGTCAAATCGGGCGATACCATTTACGCCGTCATCCCCCTCACCCTGACCGTCGGGGGCGCTCCCCTGACCGACGCGCAGGCGCAGGTGTCCGGCGACTATACCTATACCGGCACCGCCCAGAACGCCGAAGCGGGCCTCATGGCAAGCGCCTGGACCGCGCCCGACGGAAAGGCGACCGTCACGGTGGGCGGCGATCCCGTCTCCCTGACCCCCCAGCGGGGAAACGTGGCTCGGCGCCCGGACCGTCCCCGAAAACACGCCGGCGGGGAACGTGCCGGTTGCCGCCGAAATCGCCGCAACCTCCAACCACAACGCCGCGAACGCGAGCCCCGCCGTCACCGACAAGGGCGCGGTCACGGCCACGCTCACCCCGTCCGCAGGCAGCGTCACCTATGGCGATTCCGTCACCCTGACCGCCTCCGTGACCAAGGCCAACCCCGGCGGCGTGGGCAAGGCCGGCATGACCGTGGCGCTCTACCTCTACAACAAGGCGTTCCTGGAAAGCGCCTTCGGCTACGGCTCGGCGGTGTCGCGGGGGCTGTTTGTGATCATCGGCCTGTTCTCCCTGGTCAACCGGTACCTGTTCCAGCGCGAGACGGATTGAGGGGAGGAAAGCGTATGGCAAGAAAACGGATCGGCGCCCTGTGCATGTATGCGTTCATCCTGCTGGGCGTGGCGATATCCCTCTTTCCCTTCTACTGGCTGTTCGTCATGTCCACACGCGCGTCGGCGGAGTTTTTCCGCTTCCCGCCCGTGATGATTCCGGGGCTGAACCTGGGCGACAACTTTGCCTCCCTGCTCACGGTCATCGACTTCACCCGCTCCCTGCTCAACTCCCTGATCGTCTCCACCGTCAGGACGGTGGCCGCCCTCTTCCTGTGCCCGATGACGGCGTTCTACTTCGCCAAGTTCCGCTTCCCCGGACGGAAGGCGCTGTTTGCCTTCATCCTCATGACCATGATGATTCCCCCGCAGCTTCTGATGATTCCCCAGCTGATCATGATGGGCCGCCTGGGCCTGGTGTCCTCGCTGGGGGCGCTGATTCTGCCCTCGCTGGTGCCGGCCTTCGGCATCTTCTGGATGCGCCAGTACCGCGTGGGCGCCATTCACGACGACCTCATCCATGCCGGCCGCATCGACGGCTGCGGCACCTTCCGCCTGTTCTGGAGCATCGGCTTGCCCATCATGACGCCGGGCCTGGCCTTTCTGGCGATCCACACCTTCATGACGGCCTGGAACGACTTCCTCTGGCCCCTGATCGTGCTCAGCGACCAGAAGAACTTCACCGTCCAGGTCGCCCTGGGCCAGCTCCAGGGCATGCACACCAGGACCGACTACGGCGCGGTCACCTGCGGCGCGCTGCTGGCCACGCGCGAGGCGGTGCGGCTGATCGCCTCCAGGGGGTACCGGCGCATCGTGTTCGTCTGCCCGCCGATGGCCTATGAAAGCCAGCAGAACATCTACTCCCACATCCGGCGCAAGCGCGGGCTGGAGGCCGAGATCGCCCTGCATCCGGGGCTTTCCTGCCAGATCATCGCGTCCGACGACTATGTTCAGCAGCTTTCGCCCGTGCTTGGGACCCTGGGCGACGTGCGCACGGCGATTCTCTGCTCGGGGGATATCTACGCCCTCAACATCATGCGCTATTTCAAGGCCCACAAGATCAAAACCCCGCGCGACGTGGGCATCATGGGCTTTGACAACATCAGCATTCTGGAATACATCGTCCCGCGCCTGACCACGGTTTCCACCAACGTCGAAAACGTCGCCGTGGTCGCCGTCAACGAGCTGATCTCCCAGATCGAGGGCGACCGCGCCGTGGCGAAAAAGATCGTCCTCCCGCACAAAATCCTCGATATGGAAACGCTTTGAGGCCAAAAAACAGGCGGCCGCTCCCCGGAAATGTGGGGGAGCGGCCGCCTTGCGTCATACGCGGACGCGGATCATGTTGAACGACAGGGGCGGCAGCGGGGCCGTCAGCACGCCGCCGCGCAGCACGGCGGCGTCGCTTTCGCAGGGGATGACGGCGCTGTGGTCGATCTCGTTGGTCTGCCTGGCGCCGCCGGTCAGGGTGACGCATTCCACGATTTTCGTGGGCTCAAAGCCCTGCAATTGCAGCTCCAGCATGCCGGGGGCGTTGTCCAGACGGTTGACGCAGAACACCGCCACCTCGCCCTGCGCGCGGTTCCACACGGCCAGCACGTCCACCGCGGGCACGCGCGCTCGCGGGCGCGGCGTAGCACGCCGGGGCGCCGGCCACCTCCAGCACCGTGCCGCGCGCGTGGCGGGCCAGCAGCCGGAAGGGATAGTAGATGGTCTGCTTCCACATCTCCCCGCCGCGGCGGGTCATGATGCAGGAGCTGATGTTGGCGATGAGCGACTGGCAGCCGATCCTGACGATGTCGGCGTTGCGCACCATGGTCATGAGCATGGAGGCGAAGAGCAGCGCGTCCTCCAGGGAGATGTCCTCAAAGGTGATGGAGGACATCAGCGGCAGGATGACGTCGTTGAGGATCTCGTTGGCGCCGGCGAAGCTGGAATCCACGATGAAGTCGGAGGGCAGGGAGGGATCGGCGGAGGAGGTCACGACGAGCTTTTCGTTGCTCTTGTAGGATTCCTTCTCCTGCACGCTGAAGGCGTAGCTGGGGAAGCCGTTCTCCAGCGACCAGGTCAGCGCGGGGGAGTTGCCCTCGGCGTCCCCGGTGTTCCACCACTCGATGAAGCGGTAGGCGGCGAGCTGCTCCTCCCCGGAGACGACGTTGGCGATGGCAAAGCCGATGACCTCCACGGAGTTCATGGGGCCGGCCATGCCTTCGGGCACCAGGGCGATGCCGTAGTTGATGCCGTTTATGTCAAGCCCGCCGGTGGTCCAGGGGCCGGTGACGGTCATGCGCAGCTGGCCCGCGGTGAAGGTGGGGTCGGTGTCGGCGTCGATGGGGTTGTAGCCGGCGTCGATCATGTCCTTGTACATGTTGAGGAATGCGGCGTAGCCCTCGTTGCCGGCGAAGTTGGCCTTCCAGGCGCCGTCCTCTTCGGTGACGGCCAGGCCGCCGAAGCGCTGGATGATATGGGCGATCTGGTAGGCGTAGTTGCAGGAGATGCCGGAGCCGTGGACGTTGCTGTCCTCGTTGGTGAGGGCCTTGGCATATTCAAACCATTCGTCCCGGTTCTGGGGCGGGGTTTCTCATGTGTGCTGCCTCCTCATGTTGTAGGGTGATTCGCCGCCTCCGTCCCTGCGTACGACCGGGTGGTCCTGCGCCGCTCGGACACGCTCGCGGGCCTGCGCACCGCGCCGGAGACGATCCTCTGGGAGCGCCACGCGCGGGGGCCGATGAGCTGCCACGTCTGGGCTCCGGAGCTGCACTGGCTGGACGGCGCGTGGTATCTCTACTTCGCCGCGGGCGATATCGACGATGTGTGGAACATCCGCCCCTACGCGCTTCGCTGCGAGGGCGGCGACCCACTCACGGGCACCTGGCGCGAGGAGGGCCTGCCCCGGCGCGCGGACGATTTCAGCTTCAACGACTTCTCCCTCGACCTGACCACCTTTGAGCATGGCGGCCGGCGCTATGGCGTGTGGGCCGGGAAGGTCAACCTCGGCAAGAAGATCTCCAACCTTTATATCGCCGAGATGGATTCCCCGCTGTCCTTCAAAACGCCGCAGGTCCTGCTCTCCGCCCCTTCCTACGACTGGGAGCGGCACGACTTCCGGGTCAACGAGGGCCCCTTCTTCCTTCCGGGCAAGGACCATGTCTACATCAGCTTTTCGGCCAGCGCCACCGGCGCGTGCTACTGTATCGGGCTGCTGTGCGCCCCCGCCGGAGCGGACCTGCCCGACCCCAACGCCTGGCGCAAGCTGCGCCAGCCCGCGCTGCGCACCGGCGAGCGGGTGGGCCTCTACGGGCCGGGGCACAACTCCTTCTTCCGCGACGACGCGGGCAACACCCTCATGGCCTACCACGCCCGCCGGTACGACGAGATCACCGGCGACCCGCTCTACGATCCCAACCGCCGCTGCTACCTCATGAAGGTCACCTGGCAGGACGACCGCCCCTGCTTCTCCTACGAAAACAACCTGCGCTTCGAGTGAGCGCAGGGCGGCGGGGGCCGGCGCAAAGCCCGGCCCGCGGAACCTGCACGCGCGGGTCAGGTCTCCGGCTGCGGCCGGCAAAGCCCGCGGGGAACCAGCCGCGGGCTTCGGAGCGCCGCGCCTTACGACCTCAACAGGGGGCTGCTTGCGCAAGGAAGCAGCCCCCTCGGCTTGCCGAAAAAGTCCGGCCCCGCCCATAGCCGCCTACGGCAGCACCAGCACCTTGGTGCGCCAGGGCAGATGCGTCCACAGCCAGTACGCGTTGACGGTATACTCGTCATCCGTGCGCCAGTCCACGCGCACGCAGCCCTCCGAGGCGCGCTGGCCCAGCTGGGCGCTCTGGTCCGAAAAATCCGCCATGCCGTCCGCGCGCTCCCGATAGCCCACCTGATGCAGCAGGTTGCCCCCGTCGATGCGGATGGGATAGTCGCACTGGTAGCCGCCGCTGTCGAAGCTCACCAGGCGGTCGGTGGTGAGAAAGGCGCCGGCGCGCGTTTCCCGGAACGCCTTGTCCGGAGCCTTGAGCCCGGTGCTCACGCGCGCGCGGCCCACGGGCTTCCCCGCCTCATAGACGGTCAGGGTCTGCGCCGTCTTGTCGATGACCACGCCGTAGCGCGTGCCTGGCAGCACCATCTTGAGCTTCCTGGTGGGCACGTACCCTTCGACGAATGCGCCGTCCTCATGCCGCCAGGCGCGCACGAGCGTATAGCGCGCGCCGGTCTCCACCACCTCCACGGCCTGCGACTGGCCGTGCACCTGCCCCACGACGCCGCTGTCCGGGTCCGGGGCGAGGTAGAGGCACTGATGGTCCTCCGCCTCGATATCCACCACGGCGACGGGGGTCAGCATGGCCTGCCACAGGCTTTCGTCGTCGCGCAGGTCGGGCAGCAGCGGGCCGGTGGGGCCGAGCTCCGGCGCCGGTTCGCGCCCGTTGCGGATCTCCAGCGGAAAGACGATGGCGTCCTCCTCCCGCCCTTCCAGACAGGCGCGCATCCAGTAGCGGCCCTCGGGCGCCTTGCGGCCGTCGGCTTCCCCGTTCCACGCGATGCGGAAGCGCCCGCTGCCCTCCAGCTTTTTGCGGATGGAGGCGAAGCGCTGCGTCAGGCCCTCGTCCGCGTAGCATTCCAGACGGACCACGCCCGCGCCCGTAACCGCGCAGTCCACGAACCAGGGCTCCGTCCGCCGGTGATAGAGGGTTTCGCCGCTGGGCAGCGCGTAGATCAGCGCGGCGGCGGGGCGCTCCACCGTGACGAAGGCCTGCGCCGCCTCGCGCCGTCCGTCCTCGCCCGCCAGGCGGAGGAGCAGATGGTAGCGCCCCGCGCGCAGCGGCATGCTGCCGTAGGAGGTCGCGTCCCACACAAGCGTGTTGCGGCCCGCCTCCACGGGCAGGTCCTCGCACAGCGGAAGCTGCGGTCCCGCTTCGTTCCAGATCAGAAGGGTCAGCCGCCCCGGCCGGGGCGCGTCCACGGCGACCTCCGCCGGCTGATAGGGGCGCACGGCGTCCGGCAGCACAACGGACAGCCCCTGCGCCTTTGCAGCCGCGCACAGCATCAGACAGGCCAGCAGCGTGGCCGCGCACAGCGTTTTCTTTCCCATAGACATCCTCCGTTCTTTGGTATCCGCTCATTCAGATAGACGTTTTGGGGGGCCGTTCGGTTTTTCCGGACGGTATTTTTTGCGGGAAGGTGGCCGCACGCTGGGCGGCATGACCGGACGTATAGTTTTTTTCCCCATGGGAAACCCTTCCTCACGGAGCGATGCTTGTGGGGAGGGGTTTGAATGCGGCGGGGACCCAATTGGACGGAGCTGGCGCTGCAGCTGATCGCGGCGCTTGCGACGTTTGCGCTGTTTTTCATGCTTGCGCGGGCCGATGCGGCCGTGGTGGCCTGGGGCGACAAGGGCGATCAGGTCACGCTGGTTCAGCAGAAGCTCAAGCAGTACGGCTATTTCAGCGGCGCGGTGGACGGCGTGTTCGGCAAGCAGACCTATGACGCGGTGGTCTGGTTTCAGCGCAAAAACGGCTTGAAGGTGGATGGCGTGGTGGGGGAGAGCACCGCCGCGGCGCTGGGCGTGACCCTCACGGGCAGCGTATCCGCCGCGGGGTATAACGAAAGCGAGACCTATCTGCTGGGGCGGCTGGTGCACGGCGAGGCGCGCGGCGAGCCCTATGTGGGCAAGGTGGCGGTGGCGGCCGTGGTGCTCAACCGGGTAAAGAGCCCCTCCTTTCCCAATACCATCAGCGGGGTGATCTACCAGTCCGGCGCGTTTGACGCGGTGGCCGACGGCCAGATCAACCTCACCCCCGACGAGGACAGCCTGCGCGCCGCCCGCGACGCGCTCAACGGCTGGGACCCCACCGGCGGCTGCCTCTACTACTACAATCCCGCAACCGCCACCAACGGGTGGATCTGGTCGCGCACGGTGCAGCTGAGCATCGGCAAGCACAACTTTGCCATTTGACCGGGAGGCGCGCATGCGGCTGAAGCATCATATCCTCTTGTATACCTTTTTGAGCGTGGCGGTGCTGCTGTCCATCTACCTTGCGCTGGATTACGGCATCCAGGCGCAGCGCAGCGCCCAGGCCCTGGAGGACGCCTATGCCCAGCGCGTCCTGGAGACGCAGGAGCACCTGCAGGCCATCGGCCTCAAGCTGGGGAAAGCGCCCGTGGCCGCGGACGCGCGCACCCAGGTGGAGCTGCTCGCGGGCATCAGCCGCCAGGCCGACAGCGTGGTGAGCGGCCTGTCCGCCCTGCCGCTGAGCCACATCGCCATGAGCGATACGCTGAAATTCTGCAACCAGCTGTCGGAATACGCCATGGTGCTGGCGCTGTCGGTAGCCGCGGGCCAGCCCCTGACCGAGCAGGAGACGGCGGAGCTTGTCAGCCTGGAAAGCCAATGCGCGCTGCTGACGGGGCAGTTCGCCACCGCGCGGGAAACCATGGTGGCCGAAAGCCTGCGCCTGACCGCCCAGCCGGGCGTGTTCTATGCCGAGGCGCAGGCGGCCCAGCGGCCGCTGGAGCAGGTGGCCGACCCGGACAACGGCATGGACTACCCCAGCATGATCTACGACGGCGCGTTTTCCGACGCGCGGCACTATGGCTCGCCCAAGGCGCTTGGCGAGGGACGGATCGATCAGCGTCAGGCCATGGAGGCCGCCAGGGCCTTCGTGGGGGAGGAGCGGGTCCGGAGCGTGGAGGCGGCCCCCGACAGCGGGGGCGCGCTGGCCAGCTACGGCGTGAAGCTGACGCTCAACGACGGCGTGGTGCTCAACGCCGAGGTGACCCGCCAGGGCGGGAAGATGCTGTGGATGGTGCCGGAGCATGCCGCCTTTGAACCGGGATGGACGCTGGAGGAATGCGCCGAGGCGGCGCGGGACTTCCTGCTCGATCGCGGCTACGGCGAGATGGAAGCCAACCACTACCAGGTCTACGACGGCCTGGCGGTGATCAACTTCGTGGCCGTGCAGGACGGTGTGCTCCTCTACCCCGACCTGGTCAAGGTGCAGGTGCGCATGGATACGGGCGAGGTCGTGGGCCTGGAGGCCAACAACTACCTGATGAACCATACGGAGCGCACCGGCCTTTCGCCCGCGCTGTCCGGGGAGCAGGCGCTGGAAAAGGCCAGCTCCCGGCTGGAGGCCGGTCAGGCGCGCCTGTGCGTGATTCCCTACCGCGAGGGGGAACGCCTGTGCTACGAGGTGCCGGGCCGCTACGAGGGACGGGAGTACCGCGTGTATATCGATGCGATCACGGGCGAGGAGGCGGAGGTCCTGATGATGGTGGACAGCGTCGGGGGGCGCATGGCGGCCTGACAGCCGATTTGCCGGCAGGGCGCAGGCCCCGGTGCAAACGGCGGCGGGCCTGCCGGCGTCCGCCGCGCAGCAGCCGTATGACGGCTCCATCCTTTGACGGCGCGCCAGCTATGGGCGCGCCGCTTTTTGCGCACCAGGCGGACGGTTTGGAATACGATGGTGTGAGCACAGAAAGAAGGTGGCGAGCCATGCCGGTTTACAGCGGCTTTTCATGCAGGAGATGCGGCGGCAGCATGTGCCCCAACTGCGCGCTGCGCGGGTTTCCCGTGTGGTTCACCGGCCCCGCCGGAACCGACGGCCCCACCGGGCCGACCGGGCCGACCGGCCCTACCGGTCCCACGGGCGCGACCGGACCGGCGGGGGATGCCGGCTCGACGGGCCCCCGCGGGATCAGCGGCATCACGGGCCCCACGGGCGCGACCGGCGCGACGGGCGCGACCGGCCCCACGGGCGCGACCGGGGCGACCGGTCCCACCGGCCCCACCGGCCCGGCGGGCTCCGCGAGCAACACTGGCGCGACCGGCCCCACGGGCGCGACGGGGGCGACCGGTCCCACCGGCCCCACCGGCCCGGCGGGCTCCGCGAGCAACACCGGCGCGACCGGCCCCACGGGCGCAACGGGGGCGACCGGTCCCACCGGCCCCACCGGCCCGGCGGGCTCCGCGAGCAACACCGGCGCGACCGGCCCCACAGGCGCGACGGGTCCTATGGGCGCGACAGGGGCCACCGGTCCAACGGGCGCGACGGGTGCGACGGGCGCGACCGGGCCCGCCGGCACGGACGGCCAGCGCGGAGACACCGGGGCCACGGGCCCCACGGGCGCGGACGGCCTGCCGGGCGCGACGGGTGCGACGGGCGCGACCGGCCCCACGGGGGCGGACGGTCTGCCGGGACTTCCGGGCGCGACGGGGGCGACAGGTGCGACGGGCGCGGCTCCGGAGGATGTGTTCGCCTCCTTTGCCAACGTTCAGGCCCTGTGGGACAAGAACAGCCTCATCACCATGTTCCCGGATGTGACCGACCCCACGGGCAATATCGTCCAGACCGATTTTTCGCGCATCACCCTCCAGCCCGGCTATTACCTCGTGGCG
>DGYFI06202__coassemble_1718_pt1 | contig 9386 bp, 7 predicted proteins | sample DGYFI06202__metabat2_low_PE_001 | metagenome-assembled genome bin DGYFI06202
GTCAAAGATCGTGATGGAAACCTCCTCCGTGTCCCCCTCCGAAAGGGCGGTCAGACACAGGGTCAGGCACATCAGCAGCACAAGGGCGAGGGAAAAGCGCTTGTTCTTGGGGATCATTGGGCCACCTCCGGGTTCTGATCAGAAGGGAATTACAGGGACGCCACAAAGTCCGCCATGCGGTCGAGCGCCTCGGTGAGCTTGGCAATGCCGGTGGCATAGCTGCAACGAATGTAGCCTTCGCCGCTGGCGCCGAAGGCCGTGCCGGGCACGGTGACGACCTTCTTTTCGCGCAGGAGCCGCTGGCAGAAGTCCTCGCTGCTAAGGCCGGTCTTTTGTATGCCGGGGAACACATAGAACGCGCCCAGCGGCTCAAAGCAGCTCAAGCCCATGTCGCGGAAGGATTTCACCATCAGCCGGCGGCGCTGGTCGTAGCTTTCGCGCATGGAAAGCACGTCCGCGTAGCCGTCCTCCCGGCCCTGCCGCAGCGCCTCCTCCGCCGCCACCTGGCCCTGCCGGGGCGCGCAAAGGATGGTATACTGATGGATCTTGCACATCACATCGGCAAAGGCGGCGGGCGCACACAGGTAGCCCATGCGCCAGCCGGTCATGGCAAAGGCCTTGCTGAAGCCGTTGAGCACGATGGTGCGCTCATGCATGCCGGGCAGGCTGGCGATGCTGGTATGGCCTTCCTCGGTATAGGTCAGCTCGGAATAGATTTCGTCGCTGATCACGATGAGGTCGTTTTCCACAAACACGTCGCGCAGGCGCTCCAGCAGCGGGCGATCCAGCACCGCGCCGGTGGGGTTGTTGGGGTAAGGCAAAATCACGGCTTTGGTGCGGGGCGTCACGGCGGCGGCCAGCGCTTCGGGCATCAGGGCAAAGCCGTTTTGCTCGCTGGTGGGCACGGGCACGGGCACGCCGCCCGCAAACACCACGCCCGGCGCGTAGCTGACGTAGCTGGGTTCGGGGATGAGCACCTCGTCGCCGGGGTTCATCAGCACGCGCAGGCTAAGGTCAATACCTTCGCTGGCCCCGACCGTCACCAGAATTTCCTTCTTGGGGTCGTAGGTCAGGTGGTAGCGGTCCTGCATATAGCTGGCGATTTCCTGGCGCAGGCTGAGCGTGCCCCAGTTGCTCGTGTAGGCGGTTTCGCCGTCCAGGAGGCTGTTGATGGCCGCGTTGCGGATATGGTAGGGCGTGACGAAGTCCGGCTCGCCCACGCCCAGCGAGATCGCGCCGGGCATGGTGGCGGCCACGTCAAAAAACTTGCGGATGCCGCTCTTGGGCACCGCCAAAATGGTCTGGTTCAGGTAACGCGAAGGTTCGAAGCTCACGCCGTCACCACCAGCCTCTTGTCGCCATCGTTGCCCTCAAAGATGACGCCGTCGCTTTTGTAGCGCTTGAGTACGAAATGCGTGGCCGTGCCCGTAACGGTTTCCAGCGTGCTGAGCTTGGTGCTGACGAAGAAGGCCAGTTCCTTAAGGGTATGCGCCTCCACCAGCAGCAGAAGGTCGTAAGCCCCGCTCATGAGATAGACCGATTTGACCTCGTCGAAGCGGTAGATGCGCTCGGCGATGGCGTCAAAGCCCTGGTCGCGCTGCGGCGTAACGCGCACCTCGATCATGGCCTCCACGCGCTCGCGGTCCGTCTTGTCCCAGTTGATGACAGGCGCGTAGCGCAGGATGATGCCGCTGCGCTCCATATCGTCGATCACGGTCGCCACGGTCTCTACGGTGGAGCCGGTCATCACTGCCAATTTCTCCAATGGCAGGCGGCAATCCTCCTGAAGCAGATGTAACAGTTGCATTTGCAGGCTTTGCATGGGAAACCTCCTTATCAGCGCACAGCGCCTGGCGGTGTGTTGCGCAAAAATCATCAAAATCAGAACAGGCCGGTGATTTCGCCCTGCTCGTCCACATCGATGCCAAGGGCGGCGGGAACCTTGGGCAGGCCGGGCATGGCGATGATGCTGCCCGCAAACGCCACCACAAATCCCGCACCGGCGCTGAGCCGTGCCGAACGGATGGTGAGGGCGTACCCCTCCGGCGCGCCCAGGCGGGAGGCGTCGTCGCTCATGGAATACTGGGTCTTGGCGATGCACACGGGGCAGCCGGCGTAGCCGTCGGCCTCCAGCTGCGCCAGGTCCTTGAGGGCCTGGGGAGCGAAGCTCACATCCCCCGCGTGATAGATGCGCGTGGCCACCGCGCGGATCTTGTCCTTGAGCGGGGCCTCGTCAGGATAGGTGTAGCTGGGAACCGGCGCAGGGTTGGCATCGGCGGCCTCGCAGACCAGCCTGGCCAGCTCCGTGGTCCCCTTGCCGCCTTCGGCCCAGCCGTTGCAGGGCGCGCAGGCCACGCCCTGCTCCGCCAGCAGTGAGGCGACCAGGTCCAGTTCCTCGGCCGTGTCGGTGGCAAAGCGGTTCAGCGCCACCACCACGGGGCTTTGCCACACCTCACGGATGTTTTTCACATGGCTGAGCAGGTTGGCCATGCCGGCTTTGAGCGCTTCGGGGTTGGGATCGGCGTAGGCGCCCTTGGCGGCCCCGCCGTGATGCTTGAGAGCGCGCACCGTGGCCACCAGCACGATCACGTTGGGCCACAGGCCGTTCATGCGGCACTTGATGTCCAGGAACTTCTCCGCGCCCAGGTCCGCGCCGAAGCCCACCTCCGTCACCGTATAGTCGGACATGCGCAGCGCCAGCCGGGTCGCGGCCACGCTGTTGCAGCCGTGCGCAATGTTGGCAAACGGCCCGCCGTGCATCAGGCAGGGGGTATGGCCGATGGTCTGGATGAGGTTGGGGCTGAACGCGTCGCGCAGAAGCGCAGTCATCGCGCCCGCCGCGCCCACCTCGCCCGCCGTGACCGGCGCGCCCTGATAGGTGCGCGCGACCACGATGCGGCCCAGCCGGGCTTTGAGGTCCTTGAGGTCGGAGGCCAGGCAGAAGGTGGCCATGACCTCGCTGGCAGCGGTGATGTCAAAGCCGTCCTCCCGCGGCGTGCCGTTCTGCGTGCCGCCCAGGCCCTGCACGATGTGGCGCAGCTGCCGGTCGTTGACGTCCAGGCAATGGCGGAAGCACACGCGCCGGGGATCGATGCCCAAAGCGTTGCCCTGCTGGATATGGTTGTCCACCATGGCGCACAGCAGGTTGTTGGCGGCGGTGATGGCGTGCAGGTCGCCGGTAAAGTGCAGGTTGATGCTCTCCATGGGCACCACCTGGGCCCAGCCGCCGCCCGTCGCGCCGCCCTTCATGCCGAATACCGGACCCAGCGACGGCTCGCGCAGGGCCAGCATGGCGTTTTTGCCGATGCAGCGCATGCCGTCGGCCAGGGCGACGGACACCGTGGTTTTGCCCTCGCCCGCTGGCGTGGGGTTGATGGCCGTGACCAGCACCAGCTTTGCGCGCTGCGGCAGATCCGCGTAGGCGCGCTGGTCGATCTTGGCTACATACCGTCCGTAGGGAGAGACAGTCTCCGGCAGAAAGCCCGCAGTCCGGGCGATGTTTTCAATGGGTTCCAGCGTTGCTTCCCGCGCGATTTCCAAATCCGTCGCCATGTTATGCACGCACCTTTCTGCAGCCCAAAAGTAGAAAAAAAGAAGAAACAGGCTTGCCAACGCAAGCGAATACCATCAGTATACCCGAAAATGGCAGCCCTTTCAAGGGGGCGGGAGGAGGGGCGAAGGTTTGGCAAAAGCCGTCCCCGGCGCCGGGACTGCGCCCGCGCCGGAGACGGCCATGCAGATTGCGTATGTCAAGCCTTGGGCTGTTCCTCCACACCGGCGCTGCCGCGGGCCAGCGCCATGGCGGCCGCAAAGCCCAGGGCAAAGGTAACCAGACTGATCACGATCATCAGCCAGCTGACGCCGGTCATATCCGTGCGCAGCAGGATCGCCACGGGAGAAGCCACCACCAGCCCCAGCACCGCACAGTAGGTCTGCGTGGGGAAACGGGCCAGCAGCCACTCGATCAGCTTTGCCACGCCGAAGATGCCCAGCACCACACCCACGCAGAAGGGCGCCAGCATCAGAACCGGGCCGCCCATGGCGGCAAAGTCCATGCTGAACACGGCATTTTTCAAAGCGTCCACGGCGTTGAGCACGGGATTGTAGTAGCCCAGCAGCATCAGCACCATGCTGCCCGACACGCCGGGGATGATCATGGTGGCGGCCGCGACCGCGCCCATCACCAGCAAAATGATCATCTGTCCCACATCCACCGTAAGGGAATCGGGGTTGGATACGTCGCCGGTGAGCGCCATGGCGATGATGCCCGCGAAGAACAGAACGAACACCCCGATGGAAATCCCGCCCAGTTTCTTGTGACGGATCTTGGCCAGCAGCGGGTTCAGCCCGCCCAGGATGAGGCCGATGAAGGTCGTGGAGGTAGGCAGGGGATAGTTGGCAAAGAGAAACTTGAGCAGGCTGGCCAGCGCCACGATGCCGATCAGCATACCCACGGCATAGGGCAAAAGGGTTTTCACGCTCTGCCTGAACTCGCTGAAAAGATGGGTGATGCAATGGATCAGCGTGTCGTAAACCCCCATGGACACCATCATCGTGCCGCCGGACACGCCGGGGATGATATTGGCCACGCCGATGACCACGCCGCGCAGAATCTGATTGAGCAGTTTCATTCGCTGTGAGCTTCCTTTCAAAAAAATGGGATGCGACCCAGTGTATCACCTTTCCGCCGGTGCGTCAACGCCCGGGCCCGACCGGTTCCACAGGCCGTACTGCGCTTCGTTTTTCAAGGCGCTGAGCATGCTTTCCTTGAGGTTGGGATACCGCTTGCAAAGGAACGCAAGCAGCTCCTTCATCTCCTCGCGCTTGGTGTGGCCGTTGGCCGGGCAGGGGTTTTTGAGCACGGGCAGGTCCAGCTCGCGCCGCATATGAATGACATGCTTTTCCGGCACGTAGATCAGCGGGCGGATAACCGTCAGATTGCTGCGGCTCATGTAAGAACAGGGATGGAAGGTATGCAACCGCCCCTCGAAGATCACGCTCATCATGAGCGTCTCCAGCGCGTCCTCGCGGTGATGGCCAAGCGCCAGCTTGTTGAGGCCCCTGTCGGTGCACATGTCGCACAGCATCCCGCGCCGCATCTTGGCGCAGAGCGCGCAGGGATTGGGGTCCTTGCGCCACTCGAAGAGGATTTCGTAAATCTCGGTGTGGCGGATGACGATGGGCACATCCAGCTCGCGGCAAAGCGCCTCAATGGCGGAGGTATCCGGCTTTTCCCGGCCCATGGTAAGCATCAGGGCCGTCATGGTGAAGTCGTGATGGCGCACATAGCGATACAGCGCCAGCGCGTGCAAAAGCAGCAGGCTGTCCTTCCCGCCGCTTACGCCCACGCCGATGCGGTCGCCAGGCTGAATCATATGAAAGTCCTCATCCGCACGGCGGATGCATCCCAGCGTTGTTTTCACATTACCTCCCGCGGGGTCACGCCCACGTATACGGTATCCGCCTTGGCGGGATAGGTGTCGCTGCTTACCTTTTCGCGGCCGGTTTCCACGCCGTCCACGTAGATGATCAGATACGCGTCCACCTTATAGCCCTCGCGGCCATTGATGGTCTTGGTTTCATCCACATAGGTCACGTAGGTGGCATCCTCGTCTTCCTTTATGATAGCTTCCTCCGGCTTGGGGATGACCTCGACGGTCTCCGTCACAAGCTCATAAGAAGTGCCGTTGAGGGAAGGCCCGTAGATGCGCACCTCGCACTGGAGGTTCTTTTTGCCCGAACCGATGACATGCGCCGCCAGGTATACCGTTCCCCCGGATTCGTTGCGGAAGGAAAAGTCGATCTCGCGGCCGCGGGTGTCGCTCACGGTGGCGTCCTTGCCGTATTCCGTGTAACTGACGGCCATGGAATGCGGCTCGCGGCTGAGAATGGTCATGCCGCTCTGGATGGCCGCCAAATACACCGTTGTGCTGGCCTGGCACACGCCGCCGCCCCAGCCCCACTGCTCGGTGCCGTAGGCATATTCGATGGCGGGCAAAAAGCCGGTCGAAAAGTTGCGGGGACCCACGGTGTCGTTGAAGCTGAACTTGCTGCCGTTGGGAATGCTCATCCCGTTGATCTTGGAAAAGGCGATGCGGATGTTTTCGGTACGGTCCTCCGTGGAGGCGCTGGAAATGGGCGTAGTGGCCCGACAGCGCAGCTCCACGGTCTTTTGCAGATCGGCCACGGTCACGTTGGGCACGATGGTTTCGGGCTCAAGCATCACTTCGCCGCTTTCCAGGTTCTGCACCATCTGCAAAATGCGCTCGCGCACGGCGGTGGTGTCCAGCCGCTGGCCATAGACCTCCTGCTGGAAGGTGAAGGGATTATCCCTGTCGTCGGGATTGAAGCTGATGATATATGCGTCGCTGGGCTCACGGTAGGCCGCCGCCTCCAGCGTCTGTAGGATTTCGTCAATCGGGGCGGTATTCGCGCTCTGCTGGGCGCTGTAAAAGGCGTTCTGAGTGCTCTGGGCCGCCTCGATCTCCTCCTGAAGCTGGAAGATGTCCTTGCGGTCCTCGCCGTCCACATCGTGGCCGATGGCCCACGCGGCGTTCAGCGCCGCCGTGGGATCAAAGGAGATGCCCAGCGTCTGTGCGGTGATGTCCTTGTACTGTCCGTTGGTGTTGCGCAGGCGCACATACCAGCCGTTCTGCTTCTGGTTCACATGGTCCCAGACCAGCTGGCTGCCTTCCTCCCAGGTCAGGCCGGAGAGGTCGATGCCATCCACGCTCACATTGTCCAGAAACACGTTGAGATAGGGGCGCACGTCGCTCTGAATCTTCCAGATATAGCCGTACACGCCCGCGCCGGCCAGCAGGATCATAACCAGCAGCACCTTCACGAGCTGCCACTTGAGGCTGCGCTTTTTGCGCGGTCGCTTGCCCTTTCCGCCGGCGTCGCGCGGCGGCTTGGGCGGCTGGGAGGCGCGCCGCTGCCTGGACGGCGGCTGCGAGGCGCGCCGCTTCTGCGGCTGAACGGGCCCGGCCTGGCCGGGCATAGGCACATACCAGTTGCCCTGCGCGTCATAATAGCCGCTCTTGGTCTGCCCCGGCTGGGGACGGTATCCCTGGTTATACATCCTGCTGCTCCTTTTGCAAGTGGTCTATCGGCGCGGCCGGCTCCCGTTCCGCCGTCAGGGCGGCCAGCTCCACCGCCGCCGCCAGCGCGGCGATGTCGCGCTCCGGCGCATGCCAGCCGCATGGCAGGCGGCCCATCCGGGCCCGCGTGCCCGCGTCTCCATGGTAATCGCTGCCGCCGGTCACCAGCAGCCCTTCCGCCCTTGCCAGAGCGTCCAGCTGCCGGGCGCCACGCCTTCCGGCCGACGGATGGTATGCTTCCACGCCCCGGAGGCCGCGGGTCTTCCAGTCCCGGATCAACCCATGCAGCGCCGCCGTTTCCAGCCCCAGGCGCATGGGGTGCGCCAGCACCACAACCAGGCTCATGCCGCAGAGCGCCTCCACCGTATCGCCGGTAGCAAGGCGCGCACGCGGCACGTATCCCGGCCGTCCCTCGGCCAGATAGCGCTCGAAGGCCTGCTTGACGTCGCGCGCCTGACCGCTTTCCACCAGCGCACGCGCAACATGCGCCCGGCCCACGCTGGGGATGTCCGTAAGCGCGCGCATCTGCGGCGTCACGGTCAGACCCGCATCCTCCAGACGTTCCATCATGCGCATGGCACGCGCGCGGCGCTCCGAGGAGACGGCGGCCAGAAACGCTGCCAGCCGCGCGTTTCGCGGGCTGGCTCCATAGGCCAACAGGTGCGTGCGCCCGCCGGGACCGGTGCTGATCTCCACACAGGGGATCAGCATGAGCAGCGGCTGCCCGCGCGGCGCGCGCGCCCGGTTTTCCGTGCGGACAGCCTGTGCCATGGCATCCAGCCCGTCCACCGTGTCATGGTCACACAGCGCCAGGTGCGTTATGTTCAGGCGGCCGGCAAGGGCACAGAGCTGCTCCGGCGTTTTCAGCCCGTCGGAGTAGACGCTGTGCACATGCAGATCCGCCCGGCTCATGGTTTCATTCCCCGTCCTGGGGTTCCACAAAGGGATCGCCATCCTCTTGCGCGTCCTGGGAGGCAAAGCCGGGGGTCGCGGCCCCGTCGGCCTGCGCATCCGGCGTGGGGTCGTCCTGCGCCATGCTGGAGGGCTGCATCTTTTCCACCTCGGTCATGGGCGGAAGCGGCTCGCCCCGCATCACGCACTCAAAGTCCGCGCGGGTCAGCGTGTCGCGCTCCAGAAGCGCCTCGGCCACGGCGATGAGCTTATCCATGTGATCCTTGAGCAGCTTGCAGGCGCGGGCATAGCACTCATCCAACAGGCGCTTGACCTCCTGGTCGATGGCGGCGGCGCTCTGCTCGCTGTACTCGCGGCTCTGGCCGAACTCCATGCCCACAAAGACCTCCTGGTCGCTGCCCAGGTACATGGTGCCGATGGTGTCGCTCATGCCGAACTGCGTCACCATCCGGCGGCACAGCTCGGTGGCGCGTTTGATGTCGCTGGAGGCCCCGGTATAGATGTCGTCCAGAGACACATGCTCCGCCGCATGCCCGCCCAGGGCCATGGTCACCATGCCCAGCAGGGCGGTGCGGCTGTAGTTGTCGTTTTCCTCGTTGGGCAGGCTGAGCGTGTAGCCGCCCGCCTGGCCGCGCGGAACGATGGTGACCAGGTGCACGTCGTCGCACTCCGGCAGGAGGTTGGCGATCACCGCGTGGCCGGCCTCGTGATAGGCGGTGGTTTTGCGGTCGCGCGGGGTCACCTTGTGGCTGCGCTTTTCGGGACCCATCTGTACGCGGCTGACCGCGTCCACCAGATCCTGCTGGCTGATCTTTTTCTTCTTGCGGCGCACGGCCAGAATGGCGCCCTCGTTCATCACGTTTTCCAGGTCCGCGCCGCTGGAATAGGGCATGCGCTTGGCAATGTTCTCCAGATCGACGTCCTTCTCCAGGGCCTTGCCGCGGCTGTGCACCTTGAGGATATCCACGCGGCCTTCCAGGTCGGGATAGTTGACGGTGACCTGCCGGTCGAAGCGGCCGGGACGCAGCAGCGCGGGGTCGAGGATGTCGCGGCGGTTGGTGGCCGCCATGACGATGACGCCTTCGTTCATCGTAAAGCCGTCCATCTCCACCAGCAGCTGGTTGAGGGTCTGCTCGCGCTCGTCGTGACCGCCGCCCAGGCCCGCGCCGCGATGGCGGCCGACGGCGTCAATCTCGTCGATAAAGACGATGGAGGGCGCGGCCTTCTTGGCCTGGTCAAACAGGTCGCGCACGCGGCTGGCGCCCACGCCCACGAACATCTCCACAAAATCCGAACCGGAGATGGAGAAAAACGGCGCGTTCGCCTCGCCGGCCACGGCCTTGGCCAGCAGCGTCTTGCCTGTGCCCGGAGGGC
>DGYFI06202__coassemble_1754_pt1 | contig 9261 bp, 6 predicted proteins | sample DGYFI06202__metabat2_low_PE_001 | metagenome-assembled genome bin DGYFI06202
GATAAACTCGCCGTTGGTGGGCTTGTCCTCCGGCGTGCAGACGCGGCACCCGAAGGCGCGGTTGAGCGTGTCCACGCGCCCGCGGTTCCATGCCACCTCGATGGCGTGGCGAATGGCGCGCTCGACCTTGCTGGCTGTGGTGCCGAACTGCCGGGCGATGCTGGGATAGAGCTCCTTGGTGATGCGGTTGATGCGGTCGGGCTGCTCGATCACCATTTTCACCCCGCAGCGCAGGAACTGGTAGCCCTTGATGTGCGCCGGGATGCCGATGGTCAAAAACAGGCTTCCCAGACGCTCGTCCAGGCTTTGCACATGGGGCTTGGCCGGAGATTGCACCTGGGGCAGCACGGATCGCTCCTCCTGGATGTCGCGGATATGGCTGAGCAGGTGTTCCGGCTCGAACGGCTTGACCATGTAGAAGACCGCGCCCAGGTCGATGGCACGGGTCACGAAGTCGTCGCGGCTGAGCGCCGACATCACAATGGTCTTGGGCGCAGGGTCGATCTGCCGGGGCAGCTCCTCCAGCAGCATGTAGCCGTCCATCAGCGGCATCACCAGATCGGTAATCATCACGTCAAAGCGGCTTTCGCGCAGGCATTTCAGGGCTTCTACGCCATTGGCCGCCTCGGCCACCTCCTCCACGCCCTCCTGGGTGCGAAGATAATCGGCGATGCGTTTGCGAAGCGTTCCATGGTCGTCCACCACGAGAATGCGGATGTTGAGCACGGTCGGTCCCCTCCTGAGTGTTTGTTTTCCGCATTATAGCACAGGAACCGCCGCCAGAAGGAGAATTCGTGGAAATTAGAACCAATGCCCTATCTTTCGACATCCCAAACCCCTGCAAAAGCCGCACGAACGGCGCTTTTCAGCAGGCGTCGGGACGCGCTGCGGGGGCTTCGCCCGCCGTTTCCTGCTCGTACATGGACTGCATGGAGCCCAACAGGGCGTCCACGATGCGCAGCTTTTCCTCGGTCGCGTTGTTGTCGGGATCGTAGACCACGCCCTGGCCGATGGTCAGGGTATGGTGCCTGCGGCTGGCGTAGATCGGCACAAACACCGCCCGCTTGTGGGTTTTGGCATAGTACATGGGCGCGATCATCGCAAAGCCGGTATAGAGCTGTCCCACGCCCTCGCGCGCATAGCCGCCTTCGCCGGGCGCGTGGTTTTCGGCATTTTCGGGAAAGACCAGAATGTTGTCGCCCGCCTGCATGGCGTTGAGCGTTTCGCGGAAGGTACGCATCAGCTCCCTGGGCTGCCCGCGGTAGACCGGGATGGCCTCCAGGCTGTTGAACACCCACATCAGAAGCGGCGAGATCAGGTTGACCAGCGGCCGCTTCCAGCGCTCCGGCAGCCAGCGCTGGCGCACCATGGTTCCCTGATAGATGTGCTCCACAATCGCTTCCTTTTCCATCATGCTGCTGATGACCCATGGCCGGAACGTGATGGGCACATACAGGTTGGCCACCACAGGCCCGTAGATTTCGCCGTGGTTGCAGATGAGCACCATGGTGCCGTCCTCATAGCCGCTGAGGTTCTCCTTGCCGATCACCCGGTGATAATACAGGGGGCGCAAAAGCGTAATGATGATCCTGACCCCGAAGCGGTTCTTGTGGCGCTTGACCACCACGCTGTCCAGCTGCTGGCGCAGGGCGGGATTGTCCAGGCCCTCGCTCTCCAAAGTGAGCCAGCGCGCCAGCTTCTGAAAATGGCGGTTATTCATGGGGAAGCGCAGCGTGGTGACGATGGCGGCCAGCAGCAGGAGCACCGGCGGAATCACCATCAGCGGCCGGAAGGCGGACACCAGCGAGGCCAGGTCCAGCCGCGCAAGCGGCACGGAGGGCATGCACAGAAGCGTCAGCAGAATCAGCGCCAGCATCTGCCCCAGCAAAATGGCGATCTCGGTGCTCGCGGCGCGCAGCTGGGCATAGCCGTGCATGCGGTCCTTCAGGCGGAACTGCGCCACATCGGTCATGCGGCGCTCCAGCTCGGCCAGGGCGGTCACGCTTACGGCGAGGCCGCTGGTGCACAGCGCCACGGCCAGGGCGCTCATGAGCAGGCCTGGGTCGCTGTCCAGCTGGCGGTAAAGCAGAAACAGGCCGTACAGCCACAGAAACAGCCCCACCAGCAGCAGCTGCGTGTCAAAAGGACGCTTGACAAGGCGCAGGCATAGAACCGAAACCTCGCGCATGATCACCGTGCAGGCGACCGCCAGGAGCATGCACACCAGCAGCTCCTGGGTGCTCAGGCCGATGAAGGTATATACCATAACAAGCGTGAGCTGCAAGGCGATGAGCACCAGCGTATGCATGCGCTGAAAGGCGTCGAAGGCGTTGACCTCCCGAAGGTCTGCCGCCATTTGCGCCGCGGTCTGGGGGTCGGTATCGTCGGGCAGGTCCTCCAGGGCCAGCAGATCACGCTCGCGCCACTGGCTGTAGAGCTCCAGCACGCCGCCCGCCGCAAAGCCGCCCCAGAGCTGCCAGGCTGTGGCCAGGTCCAGATTGGCGGACAGAATCCAGGCCATCGCGGCCAGGGGGACCAGATGCACCAGCGCCGTCAGCAGCCAGTAGGCCCGCGCGCCGATGGTGCGCCGCATGCGGCGGCCGATCAGCCGGCGGCCCGCACCGCTGCGCAAAGCGATGGAAAGCACCGCCGCAAAGGTGAGCCACACCGGCGTGGACGTCCACAGCACCGGGTAGAGCGCGATGAGCGCAAGGCTGCACAGCAGCGTAATCGCCGTCAGCACGCAGAAAACCGCGCGCATGCGCCGCGTCAGGTATTTGCGCCGGTCGCCCAGAAAGGTGTGCGCAAAGGCGCCCGCCATGCGCGCGCTCATGAACATGGCGCCGCCGAACACCGGCAGCATGCCCAGCGCGCTGGAAAAGAGGCTGGTGTACATATATTGATAGATCGTGCTCAATGACATCAGCACCAGCATGACGCGGCGCGATGAGGCAACGTAGATTTTTTTCGGCTCGCTCTTCTTGCGCATGGCTCGCTCCCCTTGCGGAATAATCCCTGTAAACCGCCTGTATTGTAGCACAGGCGAACGCGCGCGGGCAAGCGGGGGACGCCCAAAACCGCCTTTGAGCGGCCCAGGCGTCGCTGCGGTCATATCCCCGCCAGGGGGCGCATAGCCTACCTACAAAGCCGCTTTAGGAGGAGTCATGATGACAGATAGGAGCATGGATTTTTTGGAAAAGCAGAGCGCCGGCGCGGCCAAAGCGCTGGAGGTGCTCCGGGAGGAACTGCCCCTCCAGCGTTTTGTGGGCGAGAACCTGGGCCAGGCCGTGGTGGAGGGCGAGGTGGCCCTGCCTGGCGGCCTGCGCGAGGAAACCACCGTGCTCAGCGCCGAGGCCATGGCGGTGCTGGACCGCAGCGTAGCGGAGGCTGACCGTGTGACCGCCGAGGGCAAGGTGGTCTTTCATGTGCTCTATACCCAGGGCGACCCCACCCATGTGAGCGCGCTGGAGGCCTCGGCCGAGTTCAGCCATCCGGTGGAGGTATCCGGCGCGCAGGCGGGCATGACCGCACCCGTCAGCCTGATGGTGGAGCATGTGGAGGCCGGCGCCCAGGGGGGACGGCTGCACCTGATGGCTATTTTGCGCGTGCAGGTGCGCGTCTTTTCGGACGAGCCCATGGAGGTGGTTACGGGCGTGCGCGGCGTGGACGGCCTGATGCTGCGCACCGAAACGCTCAACGGCTGCCAGACCGTGGCGCGGGGCGAGCAGGACGTGCTCGTGCGCGATGAATGCGACCTGGGCGCGGTCTTGCAGATCACCGACACGCTGTATGCGACGGCCATCGCAACCGTGCAGGATGTGATGGGCGGAGAGGAGCGGGCCACGCTGTCGGGCAACATCCTGCTGGAGGTGGTGCACCGCAGCGCCATGCCCTCGCGCCCGCTGGTGGTCACGCGCCATACCATCCCCTTTGAGGAGACGGTTTCCCTCACGGGTGAGGAGGGTGATTCGCTCTGCGCGGGCGCGGTGGTCAAGGACGTAGCCGTGCTTTCACAGGAGGGCGAGGAGGAGGGCAGCCGCACGCTGCGCGCGGAGGTGCTGCTGGGCCTGAATGCGCAAGCCGCCCGGCAGAGGGACCTGTGCCTGCTGCTGGACGCCTACACCACGCAGGGCGACTGCCTGTCGCTGGAGAAGCAGGAGGTCCGGCGGGCGCTGGCCCACAGGCAGGTGCACACCGCTGAAAGCGGAAAGCTCACCCTTCTGCTGGATGGGCAGCCGCCGGTGCGCACGCCCCTGCGCGCGGCGCTTAGGCCCGTGGTGACGGACATGACCCGCGCGGGAGGCAAGCTGAACGTGGAGGGCATGATGGAAGTGACCCTCCTGTATATGACCGACGACACGGAAACGCCTCAGACCTATCAGACCGAGGAACCCTTCCGCATGTGCTTCGCGTGCGATGTGAGCCTGCCCGAAAGCCTGGTGCTGACCACCAGCAACATCGACGTCAACGGCATCACCAGCGACCGGGTCGAGGTGAAATACATCCTGCACCTGGACTGCCATGACGTGCAGCTGGCAAGCGAATCGCTGGTGACGCAGGTGGCCCAGGAGCCCGCCGAGGAGGCCGAACCGGGCATCCTGATGTATTTCAGCCAGCCGGGCGAAAGCCTGTGGGATATCGCCAAGCGCTACCGCGTCAGCTGTGACAGCCTCAAGCGGATGAATCCCGACCTGGAGGAAAACGGCGGGGACCAGCCGCAGCGCGTGATTCTGTGGCGGAAATGAACCGCGCGCCGCCACGGGATAAAAGCGCCCTGGACGCCAGGGCGCGCTTTTCGCAAAACGGATAAACGAACCCCCGGCAAAGGGCGGGCGCGCAGGCGCCGCAGCCGTTCGCCGGGGGATGTTTATTTCTTTGGGGCAAGCGGGCGGGCGGCCTCGCACGGCACGCCCGTCTGGCACAGGCCGCAGCCGAAGCGGGGCTGGCACTGGGGCAGAATGGCGGTTTGATATTGCAGGCAAAGATGGTGGTTTTTGCCATGCTCCAGCGAGATGGCTCCGCCGGGACAGCGCCTGACGCACGCGCCGCAGCGGATGCACCAGTCATAGGGGCCGTCGTATTCGCGCGGGGTAGAGGGAGCTTCCCAGCTGGTGACGAGGCTGCCGAAGCGCCCGGCCATGCCGCGCCGGGTGATAAGCCCCTTGGAGAGGCCGAAGGTGCCCAGGCCGCAGGCGTAGGCGGCATGCCGCTCGGACCAGTTACTGGTAAAGGCGGGTCCATCCGTTGTTTCCGGTTCGGACACCGTCCAGAAATCCGGCGAAAGCGAGGGGGCGACAGTTTCGAAGCCCGCGTCCCGGAGCGCCGACAGCAGATGCAGGGTCAGCGCTTCCACAAATCGCTGGCCCTCCACCCGACCGTAGAGCCAGGCCTGGCTGGGCAGCGACCGGGCGGCACGGTTCCGGACTCGCACGGCCTGGCTGAAAGGCAGGAAAAAGCTCACCACCGTTTCGGCACCCGCCAGCCACCGGCGCGGCGTGCGATAGTGCGGCCCAATGACGCCGGGGGCCAGAAACACCTCAAACAGCGGGTCCATGGCGCGGGCGTAGCCCAGCAGGGGAGGGTCGAACAGCGTCAGCGCCTCCCCGCTCTGTTCAATCACCACCTGGTTGAGCGGCGATTCAAGCGTAAAATCAGCAGCCAGTTTTTCAAGACAAGCGGCATCCATGCTCCGCGCCTCCTGCAATGCTAGTCCAGCGTGCGTTTGTAATACCGGCGCATGCGCCCGTCATAAGCGGGGCGGGTGCAGACCAGCGCGTAGCCCGCCTTTTCAAAATTGTGCCAGGACGCGCTGTTGCCGGGGTCCACCGTGGCGTAGATGGCGCGCCCGCCCATGGCGCGCGCCATTTCCTCAAACAGGTTCAGAAAGCGCGTGTGCATCCCGCGCCCCTGATAGCGCGGCAGCACCAGCACGTCGTGAAAATCGTAGGTGTTTTCCTCCGGTTCGCCCAGCTTGCGGGCGTAGCCGCGGTCGCCGCGCGTGCGCCACGAAGCCATGGCCGCGTAGCCTGCCATCACGTCCCCGTCGAAATAGCCGAACGCCTCCCGGTTTTGCAGCCATTCGTCAAACTCCCATTCCTCCGAAGGGAAAAACCACGCGGGATCGGCCAGGGAGGCAAGCACCTCGTCCTGCATGCGCATCATCTGTTCCTTGTCGCCTTCGTGGAGCTGGCGCAGGGCAAAACCTTTCAGCAAAAACGGGCCGGCGTTGCGGGGAAGGTTCATAGCGGGGAAGCCTCCTTGTGTGGCCGCGCAAGGCGCGGCGGGACTGGGCATATTGTAGCACAAAAAAGCGGCGCGGCGCAATGCGCGCCGCGCCGAAGTCCAGCTTAGTCCCGAAGCACCAGCACCTCCAGGGCGGTCACCTGGGGCGGAAGGCTGCGGGTCATGACGCCGTTGTAGTAGACGGTAACGGTATCGCCGTCGCCCCACTCCACGGTGGGCAGGGGCGCGGGCTGGGAAGCGTCCGCCTCATCACCACCGGCAGGCTCGTCCGTAGCAGGGTCCTCCTCGGCGGGTTCCTCCGTGACGGCCTCCTCCTCGGCGGATTTCTCCGCGGCGGGCTCGTCCGTCTCCGCGGGCTCGTCGGAGTCGGCGGCCGGTTCGGCAGCCTCCGTGGATTCCTCCTCCGTGGCGTCCTCCTGCGCCTCCTCCTCCACGGCGGGCGCATCTTCCACCGAGGCGGACAGCACGCCGGTGAAGGTCTGCTCGGAGAGCAGCACGCGGTATTCATTGCCGTCCGCGTCCGTCAGGGTGAAGCCGGCGCTGTCCCGGTCGCTGACGGTGCCGGTGAGCTCGGGCACCACGATGTGGCGGGCCGTGACCTGGCCGGGGTAGCTCATGGCCATCACGCCGTTATAGTAGACGGTGATGGGCATGCCCTGATACAGATGCGGCATGGACCCGTCCACACGGATGATCACGTCGCCAAAAATCGGATCGCCGGTGAGCAGCACGCCCATGGACAGGGACAGGTCCACCGTGCCGGTCAGCCGGTAGCAGCCCACGCGGTCGGCGTGCGCCTGCGGGGGAAGGCTGCGCGTGAGGCGGCCGTCGTATTCCACGAACACATACTGGCCCACCTCGATATCACCCTCGGCCAGAATGCCGTCCATCACGGTGGTTTCGTCCACGTTGAGCAATACGCTGCCCAGCTCGATATCCTCCATCACAAAGCCCTGCTCAAGCACCTCCGTCACCAGGCCTTCCAGCAGGGTGTCGGGCTCATTCTCCTCGGCAAAAGCGCCAAGGGGCAGGGCCAACGCCATCAGCAGCGAGAGCGCCAGGGCAAAAAAGCGGTTCTTCTTCATCTTCATGCATCCTCCTTTGGGCGGCGCCCGGCCGTCTGCCGGGGCCTTCAGAGGAACAGACGAATGGAACGGCGCAAAGGTTCCATTTGAAAAAAAGATTTTGTTTGTTTGCAGAAAACCGGCGGAACTGGCGGCTCGGTCAAAAGCCGAAGGCCTCGTAATCCTCTCTGGAAAAGCGGTGATAGCTGGCAAAGCCGTCGTGCTGGTCGATGCAGTAGCGGAAATCATCGGGCACGCCGTCCTCAAAATACACCAGCAGATCGAATTCGTCATTGCCGGCGGGTTCGACGTGTACCCTGTCCGAATGCCGGCGGAAGGCGGCAAGCAGATCATCCGCCGTTGCGCCGGGGGTCTGGGCGGTATGAATCAGGTCGCGCAGAAAGGCGGCGGCGGGAGCCTGCGCCACCACGCGCGCCACGCCCTCGGCGGGGATGGCGAGGCAGAACCCGTCCTCGTGGGGTTCAACATGGACCGCACCGTACAGACCGGCGCGCGCGGCGAAAAACGCCTCCAGCGCCGGCTTGAGCGCCTGCGGGTCGGCTTCTACGCCCAGCATGCGCCCCAGGGACGCGGACGGATAGTTCAGCGACAGCGGCGCATTGTTCAGTCCCAGCTTCAGGGCCATTTCCACGATGACGCCGGACAGGTTTTGTTCGAACTTGGATACGATCACGTTTTTCCCTCCCCATGGGCCGGGCCGTTATCCCAGCAGCGAAAACAAATCCACCTGACTGGTTTCGGGCAGCCCCTCCAGCGCGCCCTGGCCGCGCAGCATCTCCACGATGCTCTGGCCGATGTGCGCGCGGTTTTGCAGATCCTCGATGCTGATGTAGGGACGGCTTGGGTCGCGCGAGGCGATGATGCCCTCTACGGCCGACTCGCCGAAGCCGTTGATGGCTGTAAAGGGGCAGCGAAGGTTGCCGTCCTCGATCAGAAAGCGCGTCGCGTCGCTCTTGTACAGGTCCACCGGCAGCATCCGGATGCCGCGCATCTGCATCTCCAGCAGCATATGGTAGGCGTTTTCCTCCTGCTTTTCGCGCACACTCATCTTTTCCTCGCGGTTCTGGAAATCGGTGAGACGGTCGCGCAGGGTTTCTGGGCTGAGCAGCATACGCCCCGCGTCAAAGCCGTCGCCGCGGATGGAGAAGTACGCCGCGTAGTACGCCTGCGGGCGGTACACCTTGTACCAGGCTACGCGCAGGCCCATGGTCACGTAGGCCACGGCGTGACCGCGCGGGAACATGTACTTGATCTTGTGGCAGCTGTCGATGGCCCACTGGGGCACGTCATGCTCGCGCATGGCCTCCTCCCATTCGGGCTTGAGGCCGCGCCCCTTGCGCACGCTCTCCATGATGTCGAAGCTCATCTTCTCCTGTATGCCCTTGGAAATCAGGAAGTTCATGATGTCGTCGCGGGTGCAGAAGCACTGGGCCAGCTTGGCCGTGCCGGAGTTGATGATGTCCTGCGCGTTGCCCAGCCACACGTCCGTGCCGTGGGAGAGGCCGGAGATGCGGATAAGCTCCTCCATGGTGGTGGGCCGCGTTTCCATGAGCATGCCGCGCACGAAGCTCGTGCCGAATTCCGGGATGCCCAGCGTGCCGGTTTCCCACATGATCTGCTCCTGGGTGACGCCCAGGGCCTCGGGGCTGGAAAACAGGCTCATAACCTTTCGGTCGTCCAGGGGGATATCGCGGAAGTTGACGCCGGTGAGCTCCTCCAGCCGGTGCATCATGGTCGGGTCGTCGTGGCCCAGGCAGTCGAGCTTGACCAGAATGTCGTGCATGGAGTTGAAGTCGTAGTGGGTGGTGATGGTGGTGCCCTCCACGTCGTCGGCGGGGTGCTGGATGGCGGTAAACTGGCAGATGTCGTACTCCTTGGGCAGCACCACGATGCCGCCGGGGTGCTGGCCCGTGGTGCGCTTGACGCCCACGCA
>DGYFI06202__coassemble_1781_pt1 | contig 9165 bp, 5 predicted proteins | sample DGYFI06202__metabat2_low_PE_001 | metagenome-assembled genome bin DGYFI06202
CATCGTGAGAACAATCGCGTAGCCTATGCCGATATCATCAGCGCCATGGGGCTGGACAGCATCGTCAGTCCCAAAGCCATCACCTGCGCCAACATCCTGCGCTACGTGCGCGGCAGGGGCAATGCCTACGGCACCAAGCTGGAACGCCTCTACCGCCTGGTCAATGGCAAGGCGGAGGCGTTGGAGTTCATTCCCAAGGGAACGGACCCTTATATCGGCATCCCGCTGCGCAAGCTCAACATCCGTCCCGGCACGCTGGTGGCGGTAATCGTCAGGCAGGGGAAGGTCATCGTGCCCTTCGGCAATGACCATATCGAAGCCGGCGACCGCGTGGTGATCATCGCCTGCGAAAGCGGCATCAGCGATTTGAACGAGGTTATCCGCAAATGAACAAGCGACTGGTCCTGCGCCTGCTGGGCGCGATAATGCTGATTGAGGCGTTGGCCATGGCGCCGTCGCTGGCCATTGCGCTCTTCTATGGCGACGGGGACGCGTCCGCGCTGGCTTATAGCATGGTTTTGCTGGGTGTGTTGGGCTTTCCCGCCTGGCGGTTTGCTCGCCCCAGGGAACAAAACCTGCGCGCCCGCGAGGGATTTCTGGTGGTGGCCCTCTCCTGGATGCTGCTCAGCGCCTTTGGCGCGCTCCCCTTTGTGATCTCCGGCCTGATTCCCAATTATATCGACGCTTTCTTTGAGGCGGTTTCCGGCTTTACCACCACAGGCGCCACGGTGCTGGGCAACTTTGACGGGCTGCCCCGCGGCGTGATGTTCTGGCGCAGCTTTACCCACTGGATCGGCGGCATGGGCGTGCTGGTGCTTACCCTGGCGCTGCTGCCGCAGATGACGGGGCGTTCTTCTCACCTGGTCCGCGCGGAAAGCCCCGGTCCCAGCTTAAGCAAGATCGTGCCCAAAATGGGCGATACCGCCAAGATTCTCTACCTGATCTACGGCGTGCTGACCGTGATCGAGCTGGCGGCGCTGATCATCGCGGGTATGTCGCCCTACGATGCGGCGATCCATGCCATGGGCACGGCGGGTACGGGCGGCTTCAGCAACTACGGCAGCAGCATCGGCGCGTTTAACAGCGCCACGATCGACGCGATCATCACCTTCTTCATGGTACTGTTCGGCATCAACTTCGCATTGTTCTACCGTGTGCTGGTGGGCGGCTGGCGCGACGCGCTCCGCAGCGAGGAGCTCCATTGGTATCTGGCGCTGTTCGCCGGTTCCACGCTGTTTGTGTCCCTGATGATCCTGCCGCAGTATGGCACCTTTCTTAATGCCCTGCGCTATGGCAGCTTTCAGGTGGCCACCATCATGTCCACCACGGGCTATGCCACCACGGATTTTAACCTCTGGCCCCAGGCGGTCAAGGCGCTGATCGTGGTGCTGATGTTCGTCGGTTCGTGCGCGGGGTCCACGGCGGGTGGCATCAAGGTGGTGCGCATCGGCATCCTGTGTAAGCTGGGTCGTCGCGAGGTGCGGCACACCTTTCAGCCGCGCAAGGTGCAGGTGGTGCGCTTCGAGGGCAAGGGCGTGGAGGAAAACCGCCTTACGCAGGTTGCGGTCTTCTTTTTTGTGTATGTCTGCTGGTGCTGGTGGGTATGTTTTTGGTGTCGCTGGAAGGTTTGTACGACCTGGAAACCAACTTCACCGCCGCGCTTACCTGCATTAGCAACGTGGGCCCCGGTCTCGGCCATGCGGGTCCGGTGGAGAACTTTTCGGGCTACGGCCCCTTTGCCAAGGTGGTGCTCAGCATGCTCATGCTGGCTGGCAGGCTGGAGCTGTTCCCCATTCTGGTGCTGTTCCATCCGTCCGTGTGGCGCAAGGGATAATCCTCTGCACGGGCGGCCAGACGGCCGGTTCCTCGTCATCTTGAGGGACCGGTCGCCTTTTTTTGTCACATCTTTGTAAAAACTATTTGTCCAAGACCAACTTTATTTTCCAACAGGCTATACTTTCCTTGGGTTTTCATGTACAATAAGCTAGGGTAAATTCGTAACATTTCCATCCCAAAGAGAAAGGAGTGGATGAAACTGAAACGGATCATCTGCCTTTTAATTGTGTTTTGCCTGCTGTGCCCGCTCTATGCCCTTGCGGACGATTCCGGCGTACTGGCCGAGAGCGAGCTGAACGAATGGGTTGTCAAGGCGCTGCGGGACAGCGCCGCCGAGCGGCCGCTCAACGCGCCGGTGGGGGAGGAATCCCACACGGAGGACGGCTACGCCTTTATCTACGATTTTGCCACCCTTTATTACGACAAGCCCGAGCTGGATGAAAACAGCGTGCTATTGGCCGTATCCGTGACGAACGAAGCCTATCCCGGCCCGCGCGGCATTAAGCTGGGCGATGCGCAGAGCGTGCTCATCGACACCTACGGCTGGCAGAACCCCACGCTGGTAGGCGACGGAATTTTCGCCGCCTTTTACCGCCTCAACAGCCTGCCCCAGTCCGCCTATTGGAGCTGGGCGCAGCTGGACGGTTCGGATGGGATAACGAGCGTGCAATGCGCCATCCATGTGCAGGTGGCCGACGGCCGCTATACCGACGCAGGGGTGGTGTATTCGCTGGAAGGCGGCGTGGTGACGGCCATCCGGATCTATGGGTTGAGCAGCTTTGTGGGCGCCGACGAGGTGCGCGGCAACCTGGAAGCGGTGGGAAACGTGCAGACGGCAGCCAGCGGAGACGCCGTGGATGTGCCGGACGTAACCCTGAGCGCCGCGACGGTGGCGGCCAACCAGGCGCAGCCCTTCGGTGCGGAAGACCTGTCCTTTGCGGGCATCGACTACGCCAGCCTGACGCTGGAAAGCGCAAAGAGCGCGTTGGGAGAGTCCGCGAGCCAGAGCGCCGCGGAGGATGCGGCGGGCGGCACCTACCTGAACCTGACCTGGAGCGGCGCAGAGCTGATCTGGCTGGAGGACGAGACTGCGGGCCGTGCGCAGTCCCTGCGAGTGACGGACGCCCAGATCGAGGGCCCGCGCGGACTGAAGGCGGGCATGCCCTTTGAGGAAGCGGCCGCGCTGTTCCTCAGCGAGGGCAAGCCGGGCGTGCTCTATGGCCAGTCTGGAGACACGGAATACGGCGAAGCGGTCAACGAGGGAACCCAGACGCTGCTCACCTATTATATGGCGGCCGGAGCCGCGGTGGGTGACGGAAGCTATGTGTTGCAGCTTGTATTTGAAAATGGCGCGCTGAAGGAATGGGTGCTGTCTACCTCTGAGGTGCGCTGGACCATGTAACCCTTTTGAACCCCAATGCTGGGAGGAACGACCATGAAGATTGATCTCACCTGTCCCGTCGAGCTCTGGCAATATGCCATGCCCACCGAAGACGACGCCGATTGCACCTTTGTCATGAACAACCTTAGCGACAAGGTGGTGGTGTCCGTCCAGGTGACCCTGAAATGCTTTGACAAGGAGGACATGCTCCTCTTTTCGCAGACGGAGCGCATCCAGGGCCTGAAGGCCGGGGTGGGCGAGCGGTTCAGCATCATGCTGCTGCCCTCCCAGTGGCGCGATGTGGAGGGCGTCGATCTGGTGATCGAAAAGGTCTGGTTCGACGATTCCACCATCTGGCGCCGGGGAAACGCCCCGCTGACCTATTATGAATCCAACGCGCTGCCGGGTGGCCGCGCGCTGGACCAGCTGCGCTTTGTGGCCGGCAAGGACGCGGTGGGCTATCCCTGCGTGCAGGATCAGGTGTGGCTGTGCGTCTGCGGCCGTGCCAACGCGCTCGAAAGCGACCGTTGCTGCCGCTGCGAACGGCGGCGCGACGCGGTGTTCGCCAGCTACAGCCCCGACAACGTGGCCCACGTCATTGCCGCCCATGAGCAGAAGCTGGCCATGGCGGCCCGCAAGGCCCGTGAAGAAAATAACCTGGTCATCGAAAAGCAGGAGGTCCAGCGCGCCTCCAAACGCCGCCGCCGCCGGATGACGGTCTGGGCTGCGGGCCTGTCGGCTGCCGTGGTGGCGCTGGCCGCCGTGATCATCCTGTGGGTGGTGCCCGCGGTGCGCTACCAGTCAGCCATGGGGTTGATTGATAGCGGGCAGTTCGACGAGGCGCGGGCGGCTTTCAGCGCCATGGGCGACTACCGGGACGCGCAGGCGCAGCTGGCCGCGTGCGATTATCAGGAGGCCCTGTCCCTGATGGAGACCGGCGGCGTGGACGCGCTTGTGCAGGCGGAGGCGGACTTTGCCGCCCTGGGGGATTACCAGGACAGCGCCGACAGGCTCAAGGAAGCCACCTATGCGCTTGGGCAGGCCTATCTGGAGGCCGGCAGCTATGAGCTGGCCGCCGACCGCTTCCTGTCCCTGGGCGATTACCAGGATAGCCCGGAGATGTTCAAGGAAGCCAGCTACCAGCAGGCGCAGGCGCTTTACGACGGCGGCAATTACACCGTGGCGCGCGTGCTGTTCCAGAACTTGGCGGATTACAACGACTCCGCCGACCGCGCGCAGGCCTGCACCTATCAGGAGGGCAAGGCCCTCTATGACGCCGGCGACTACGCGGGGGTTGTGGCGGCGCTGGCTCCGCTGGGCGAATACGAGGATGCGGCGCAGCTGGTGAAACAGGCCAACTACGCCATGGCCGAGGCCAAACTGTCCGAGGGTCAGGACGAGGAGGCGGGTCGCCTGTTTCTGGCGGCAGGGGACTATTCCGACGCCGTGGCGCGCGGCAACGACTGCATCTATCAGGCGGCGCTGGCCGCCAAGGAAACAGGCGATTACGACAAGGCCACGGAGCTGTTCACTTTGATCATCGGCTATCTGGACAGCGAGGGGCAGATTCAGGATTGCCTCTATCAGCAGGCGGTCGCCCTGCGGGACAGCGGCGATTATGCCGGCGCGCTGGCCCTGCTGGAGATGGGCGGCACGCCCCGCAGCGAGGACGCGCAGCAGCTCTATTATGAATGCAACTATGAGCTGGCCATGGCCGCCATTGAGGAAGAGGACCTGGAACGCGCCCAGACGCTTTTGGAAAATATAGATAACTACGAGGATAGCGAAAAGCAGCTCAACGCCGTGCGCTATGAGCTGGCCGAGGCCGCTCTTGCGGCGGAAAACTATGCGGATGCCCGCATCCTCTATAACGCGCTGGGCTCCTACAAGGACAGCGCCACCAAGCTCAAGCAGTGCAGCTATGCCATTGCCAGCGCGGCGCTCGCTGCGGGTGATTATGCCGCCGCCATTTCCGGATTTGAAGCTCTGGGCAGCTATCAGGACAGCGCCGCCATGTTCGAGGAGGCGGCCTATCAGCAGGCGCTCGCCCTCAAGACGGCAGGTGACACGCAGGGCGCGATGGAAGTGCTGGCCGAGCTTACCGACAGCGACCGTGCGCGGGCCGAGCTGATCGCCATTCAGCTGGAGCAGGGGGCCGAGCTGGAGGCAGCGGGCGACTACGCGGGGGCGGCGGAGGTCTATGCCGCCATCGAGGACAGCGAGGAGGCGCAGGAGCGCTACAACGCCTGCATGTATAACCAGGCCGAGCAACTGCGCGACGCGGGTGACCTGACCGCCGCAGGCGCGGCCTTTGAAGCGCTGGGCGACTACCGCGACGCCGCCGATCAGAGCGTGGCCTGCTATCAAACCTACTTCGGCAATGCTGCCCAGACCGCGCGCGACGCCATGGAAGATCAGGACTATCCCGCCGTGATTGCTGCGCTGGAGGGTTTCGCCATGGATGATCTCGCCGGCAGCTACGCGGACCTGCCCGAGATCTACAACGAGGCATGCTATCAGTATGCCGAGCGGCTCTATCAGGAGAGCAAGCCCTATGAGGCCCTGCCCTACTACCAGCGCGTGGGCGATTACCGCGCCCGAAAGCAAGCTGGAGCGCCGCGCCTACCTGATTCTGGGCGAATGGACCTCCACCACCGGCAAAACCGCCGTCTTCAGGGCGGATGGCACCTGCGACCTCATGGGGGAGACGCTGCATTTCTATGTGAGCAACTTCAGCCTTTATACCGGCGTGACCGAGGACGACATGACTATCACCCATAAGCTCAGCAGCATCGACAAGACCTCCATGAGCCTGCGCGACATCCGCGACGGGCAGGACGTGGTGTACAAGTTCTCGCGCGTGGGCGAATGGACCCTGCCGGAGGTGACGGTTGAAACCACGTCCGCGCCGGAGGAGGAGAGCGTCGTGGAAACCACGCCTGCTCCGGAAACAGAGACTGCCGCGGAGGCAACGCCCGCTCCAGAGGAGGAGAACGGCGCGGATGTGGCGACTCCGCCCCCGACGGAGGCTGTGAATGACGCGGCCGAATAACCCCGCCCCGGCGCACCACGCAGCTCCCCGCAAGCTGGAAATCGGGGTGCTTTATGGCTTTCGGGCGCTGATGGTGCTGGCGGTAGTGAACTATCATATCTGGCAGCAGAGCTGGCTCCTTCAGCGCGTAAACCTGCCGGGCCTGTTGCTGGATTTTGACTTCTTCACCCGTTCAAGCTACCTCTTTGTGGACGGGATGATTTTGCTCAGCGGCTTTCTGCTCTACCTGCCCTATGCCCGGCAGTCGCTGGAGGGCACGCCCGTGCCGGGCACAGGGAGGTTCTACCTCAACCGCCTTCTGCGCATCGTGCCCAGCTACCTGGCGGCGGTGCTGCTTGCGCTGGTGTGCTTTGCCCTGCCCCAGAGGGCTTATTTCACCTCCGGCGATCTTGCAAAGGATGTTGCATCGCACCTGACGTTTACCTTCCTGTTCTGGCCGGAGACCTACCTGTATACGCCCCTGAACGCGGCGCTGTGGACCATCGGGGTGGAAATGCAGTTTTATCTGCTGTTTCCCTTTCTTGCGCGGGCGGCGCAGAAAAAACCGGCGATTACGCTGCCGGTTATGACGGCGCTGGGCTGGGCCTGGCGGCTGTGCGTGGCGCGCTTTGCCCAGGATACGGGCATGTTTATCAACCAAATGCCCGCATACCTGGATGTGTACGCTCTGGGAATGCTGGGCGCGATGACCTATGTGCGCATGCGGCGCGCCTGGGAGCGCATGCGTCCCGCCCGGCGGCGTGCGCTCGGCTGGGCGTGCGCGGCGGGCTTTGCGGCGTGTATAGCTGTGGTGTTGTCCATTTTACGGGCGCAGTCGGCGGCCAGTGCGGCCGGGCAGCGTGCGTTGCACCTGTCGCAGATGGAAATGCGCCTGCCGCTGACGCTGGTGCTGATGGGAGGCATGCTGTGTGCGGCGCATATGCCCCGCCTTTTGCAAAAGCTGCTGGATAACAGGCTGATGCGCTTTTTATCGGCTATATCCATGAACCTCTACATCTGGCATCAGATCCTTTCCGTGCAGATGCGCATGGCCTGGTTCCCGGATGCGGACGTTTTGCACATCACCCCAGTGCAGCAGCGTGCCTATTCGCTGCTGTGCTTCAGCGTGAGCATTCTGGTGGCAATGGCCGCCACCTACGGGCTGGAACAGCCCGCAGCCAGGGCGGTCAACGCCTGGATCAAACGATTGGGAAGGAAGCGAAACCATGAGGGACCCCAGACTGGAAACCCTAGCCCGACAGTTGATTCGTTACTCGTGCGCCATGAAGCCGGGCGAGCGCGTGCTCATCGAGAACTTTGGCGTAGAGCCGGAGGCGGTGACCGCGCTGATCCGTGAGGCGTATGCGGCGGGTGCGGAGCCTATCGTCGTGCTGCGCGACATGGCGGTGCAGCGCGCCCTGATGCTGGGCGCGACCGCCGAAAAATGGGACGAGGAGGCCCGCATAGACGCTGACCGCATGCGTGCCGTGGACGCCTATATCGGCCTGCGGGCAGGTGTAAACGCCTATGAGCAGGCCGACGTGCCGCCGGAGAAGCAGCGCCTGTACATGCAGCATTACAGCCAGCCCGTGCACAGCAGGATCCGTGTGCCGGATACGCGCTGGGTGGTGCTGCGCTATCCCACCCCGGCCATGGCCCAGCAAGCGGGCATGAGCACCGAGGCGTTTGAGGATTTCTACTTTGACGTATGCACGCTGGATTATGCAAAGATGAGCCGGGCGATGGATGCGCTGGCTGCCCGCATGGAGCATGCCAGCGACGTGCATATCGTGGGTCCCGGCACGGATCTGCGCTTCTCCATCGCAGGTATGCCCGCCGTCAAGTGCGACGGCAAGTGCAACATCCCCGACGGCGAGATCTATACCGCGCCCGTGCGCGACAGCGTGAACGGCGTTGTGCAGTACAACACGCCCAGCCTCTATCAGGGCAATGTCTTTGAGCGCACGCGCCTGACCTTCAAAAACGGAAAGATCATCGAGGCCACCAGCAGCGACACCGCGCGCAGCAATCAGATTTTTGATACCGATGAGGGCGCGCGGTATATCGGCGAGTTTGCCATTGGCGTTAACCCCTACGTTACCCGCGCCATCAAGGATACCCTGTTTGACGAGAAGATCGCCGGCAGCTTCCACTTCACCCCCGGCAATAGCTACGACGAATGTCCCAACGGCAACCACAGCGCCATTCACTGGGACCTGGTATGCATCCAGACGCCGGAATACGGCGGCGGCGAGATGTATTTCGACGGCGAGCTGATTCGCAAGGACGGTCTGTTTGTGCCGGACGACCTTTTGCCCCTCAATCCCGAAAATCTCAAATGAACGAAAAACCGCCCCTGGCGAGCACTTCGCCGGGGACGGTTTACGCTTTGTCAGCGGCAGAATTTCTCAATGTAGGCGTCCACCCATTGTTTGGCGTCCATCGCCAGCCGCATTTCATCAGCCAGCTTGCCCTCCAGGCTCTTGTAGACGGAGAAGAAGTGGCTGATCTCCGTGAACAGGTGGGCGGGCAGCTCGCTTACGTCGTGGTAGGAGTTATAGGACGGGTCCTCGAACGGAATGGCGATGATCTTCTCATCCAGACGGCCCTGGTCCAGCATGGTGATGACGCCGATGGGGTAGCAGCGCACCAGGCTCAAGGGCTGGATGACCTCGCTGGAGAGCACCAGCACATCCAGCGGGTCGTTGTCGTCGGCATAGGTGCGGGGAATCAGACCGTAATTGGTGGGATAGTGCGTGGAGGTATAGAGGATGCGGTCCAGAATCAGATGACCGGTTTCCTTGTCCAGCTCATATTTCTTCTTGCTGCCCTTGGGGATCTCAATGACGGCGATAAAATCCTCCGGGGCGATGCGGGCGGGGTCAATGTCGTGCCAGATATTGGACATGATACCGTC